>JAESGM010000203.1_pt1 | contig 112012 bp, 116 predicted proteins | sample 9269721 | NCBI WGS metagenome assembly JAESGM01 (sample SAMN15720920, study PRJNA650825) | algae metagenome | isolation source: Komarekiella atlantica HA4396-MV6 and co-occurring heterotrophs from... | place: USA: Theobald House, Kauai, HI | collected 2009-07-29 | reverse complement strand
ACCGCGCCCGAATTCACCTCGCTCTGCCCGATGACCGGCCAGCCGGATTTCGCGCATCTGGTGATCGACTACATTCCCGGCGACTGGCTGGTGGAGAGCAAGTCGCTGAAGCTGTTCCTGTTTTCCTTCCGCAACCATGGCGCCTTCCACGAGGACTGCACGGTGACGATCGGCAAGCGGCTGGTCGCGCTTCTGGAGCCTCAATGGCTGCGGATCGGCGGCTACTGGTATCCGCGCGGGGGCATTCCGATCGACGTCTTCTACCAGACGGGCGCGGCGCCGGCCGATGTTTGGGTGCCCGAACAGGGCGTGCCCACTTACAGGGGCCGCGGGTGAGAAAAGGGGCTGGCGGCGCGCTTCGCGGCTTGGCATAAGGCGGCCATGACCGATATTTCCCGCATCCGCGCCGCAGCCGGGCGTCTGGAGGGCAAGGCCCGCCGGACGCCGCTTCTCAACTCGCAATTCCTCGACGAGATCGCCGGCCGGCGCGTCTTCGTGAAGCCGGAATGCCTCCAGCACACGGGCTCGTTCAAGTTTCGCGGCGGCTGGTCGGCGGTATCAGTGCTCAATGAGGCGGTGCGCGCGCGCGGCGTGATCGCGTTTTCCTCCGGCAACCATGCGCAGGGCGTGGCGCTGGCGGCGAAGATGCACGGCGTGCCGGCCGTGATCGTCATGCCATCCGACGCGCCGAAGATGAAGATCGACAACACCCGCGCCTATGGCGCCGAGGTGGTGCTCTACGACCGCGCGGGCGAGGATCGCGACGCGATCGGCGAGCGGCTGGCGGGCGAGCGGGGGCTGACGCTGATCCGCCCCTTCGACGAGCCGGAGGTGATCGCCGGACAGGGCACGGTGGGCCTCGAGATCGCCGCGCAGGCGGCCGAACTCGGCGTTGCGCCCGGCGAGGTTCTGGTGCCGTGCGGCGGCGGCGGGCTGACCTCGGGCATCGCGCTGGCGCTCGCCGCGGACGCGCCGGGCTTCACCGTGCGCACCTGCGAGCCCGAAGGGTTCGATGACGCGGCGCGCTCGCTCGAAGCGGGCGAGATCCGCGCCAACCGGCCGGGCGCAAGTTCGATCTGCGACGCGATCGTGACGCCGCAGCCGGGCCGGCTGACCTTTCCGGTGATGAAGGAATTGTGCGGCGCGGGCATCGCGGTGCCCGACGCCGACGTGCGCCGCGCCATGGCGCTCGCCTTCACGCGGCTGAAGATCGTGGTCGAGCCCGGCGGCGCGGTGGCGCTGGCGGCCGCGCTCTTCCATGGCGACACGATTTCGGGCGGCGACGTGGTGGTGGTCGCATCGGGCGGAAACGTCGATCCGGAACTGTTCGCCTCGGTCCTCGCCTGATCAGGCAGCTTCGCTGTCGCGCTTGGCCGGCGCCTCGCCCTTGAAGATGCGGAACGTGCCCCGCCCGCCGGATTTGGCGGCATAGAGCGCGGTGTCGGCATTGACGAAAAGCTCGGCCGGCGTGGCATCGGCGGCGAGCGCGATGCCGACGGAGGCGCCGAGCGCATGGCTGCGCCCGTCGAGCAGGAAGGGCTGCGCCATCGCGGCGGTGATCGCGCGGGCGAGGTCGGCGATCGACTTGAGATCGAAGCCGGCGCCGACCAGCACCGCGAATTCGTCGCCGCCGATGCGCGCGACGAGATCGGCCGAGTCGCAGGTCGCCGAGAGCCGCGCCGCGGCCTCGCGCAGGCAGGCATCGCCGACGATGTGGCCATGGCTGTCATTGACCTGCTTGAAGCCGTCGAGGTCGACCAGAAGCAGCGCGGCGAGCGCGTCCGCCCCGGCCTGTTCGGCCAGTTTCTCCTGGAACTGCGCGCGGTTCGGCAGGCCGGTCATTTCGTCGAAGGCGGCGAGATGGCGCAGCCGGTCGACGGCGCGCTTTTCGGCCGTGATGTCCTGCTTCATGCCGAAGATGCGCACCGGCACGCCCGCCTCGCACTCGACCTGCGCGGTGATGCGCATGAATTTCTGCACGCCCTTGGCGGTGACGATCTCGGCGTCGAAGGTGAACGACGAGCGCTCGGCGATCGCGCGGCTGCGCCTTCGCTCCATCTCGGCGCGGGACTCGGGCGTGTAGAGCGCGAGCGACGCCTCGCGCGTCGGCATCGAGCCGCGCGGCAGATCGAAGATGTCGTAGACGACATCGGTCCAGCGCAGCGAATTGTCGGCCAGCTCGCATTCCCACACGCCGATCTGCGCGGCCTCGGAGGCGCGGGCGAAGATCTTGCGGAAATGGTCGAGTTCGGCCGCCTGCTCGGCGATCAGCGCCTCCTGCGCGGCCACGCGAAGGCGCAGCGCGGCCGCATCGTCGATTTCGCCCGACAGGAATTCGTGCACTGCTCGTCGCCCCCGATGTCGCGGGAGAGCCTAACGACGGAGGATTAAGGATTCCTGATATTCACCGTCCCGGACGGCCCGTCTTGCCCGGACGGCGCTTCTGCTTGCGCTGGTCGGCGGGGTCTTCGTAGGAGCCGATGCCGGCGCGCTCGCGCTTGACCGGCGTTTCCGGCCGGTCGCCCTCGACGGGCTTTTCGGTGCGCCTGACCGTCATCTCGTCGAGCGAATTCTTGCGGAACAGGGTGGAGCCGGCAGGCATCGCGTGATCGCCCGAGGTGCCCATTTCGTCGAGGTCGGGCTTGCGGAAGAGGCTCCGGCCGTCTTCGCCGACCGTCCGGTGGCGGGCGCGGCCCTTGTTGTGCTTGCCCTTCTCGCGGCCCGAAACCGGGCTTTCCATCTCGACGTCGCGCGCCAGCGGATCGTCGGAGATCGCAAGCTCCATCTCGCGCAGGCGCTTGACCTCGTCGCGCAGCCGCGCCGCGCGCTCGAAGTCGAGATCGGCGGCGGCGTCGCGCATTTCCTTTTCGAGATGCTGGAGATGCACCTTCATGTTGGCGCCGACCATCTGCCCGTCCCTGGTGACGGACGAGATGTCGGGGCGCACATGATCGCGCTCATAGACCGAGGAGAGGATGTCGCCGATGTTCTTCTTGATGCTTTCCGGCGTGATTCCGTGCTCGGCATTGTAGGCGAGCTGCTTTTCGCGGCGGCGGTCGGTCTCCGCCATGGCGCGTTCCATCGAGCCGGTGATGCGGTCGGCATAGAGCACCACCTTGCCGTCGACGTTTCGCGCCGCGCGCCCGATCGTCTGGATCAGCGAGGTCTCCGAGCGCAGGAAGCCTTCCTTGTCGGCGTCGAGAATGGCGACGAAGCCGCATTCGGGAATGTCGAGGCCCTCGCGCAGGAGGTTGATGCCGACCAGAACGTCGAACGCGCCGAGGCGCAAATCGCGCAGGATTTCAATACGTTCAAGGGTATCGATGTCGGAGTGCATGTAGCGCACGCGGATGCCCTGCTCGTGCAGGTACTCGGTCAGATCCTCTGCCATGCGCTTGGTCAGCACGGTGCAGAGCGTACGGTAGCCCTTGGCGGTCGTGTCGCGGATTTCGCCCAGAACGTCGTCGACCTGGCTCTTGGCCGGGCGCACCTCGACGGGCGGATCGATCAGCCCGGTCGGCCGGATGACCTGCTCGGCGAAGACGCCGCCGGACTGGTCCATCTCCCAGCTGCCGGGCGTCGCCGAAACCGCGACGGTGAGCGGGCGCATCGCGTCCCACTCCTCGAAGCGCAGCGGCCGGTTGTCCATGCAGGACGGCAGGCGAAAGCCGTATTCGGCCAGCGTTGCCTTGCGCCGGAAGTCGCCGCGATACATCGCCCCGATCTGCGGCACGGTGACATGGCTCTCGTCGATGAAGACGAGCGCATTGTCGGGAATGTATTCGAACAGGGTCGGCGGCGGATCGCCGGGACGGCGGCCGGTCAGATAGCGCGAATAGTTCTCGATGCCGGCGCAGGAGCCGGTCGCCTCCAGCATTTCGAGGTCGAAGCGCGTGCGCTGTTCGAGCCGCTGCGCTTCGAGCAGACGCCCGGCCTGCTCCAGTTCGACAAGGCGGTGCTTCAGTTCCTCCTTGATCGACCTGACCGCCTGGTTGAGCGTCGGGCGCGGCGTCACATAGTGCGAATTGGCGTAGATCTTGACCGATTTCAGATCGCCGGTCTTCGAGCCGGTCAAAGGATCGAACTCGGTGATGGTCTCGATCTCGTCGCCGAACATGGAGATGCGCCAGGCGCGGTCCTCAAGGTGAGCCGGGAAGATTTCGATCGTGTCGCCGCGCACGCGGAACGAGCCGCGCACGAAATTGATGTCCTGGCGCTTGTATTGCTGGGCGACGAGATCGGCGAGAAGCTGGCGCTGGTCGAGCCGGTCGCCGACCTGCATCTGGAAGGTCATCGCCGTATAGGTCTCGACCGAGCCGATACCGTAGATGCACGAGACCGAGGCGACGATGATCACGTCGTCGCGCTCCAGCAGCGAGCGGGTGGCCGAGTGGCGCATCCGGTCGATCTGCTCGTTGATCGAGGATTCCTTCTCGATGAAGGTGTCGGTGCGCGGAACGTAGGCCTCGGGCTGGTAGTAGTCGTAGTAGGAGACGAAATATTCGACCGCATTGTTCGGGAAGAACGACTTGAACTCGCCATAGAGCTGCGCGGCCAGCGTCTTGTTGGGCGCGAGGATCAGCGCCGGGCGCTGCGTCTCCTCGATCACCTTGGCCATGGTGAAGGTCTTGCCCGAGCCGGTGACGCCGAGCAGGACCTGCGTGCGGTCGTGTTCCGACACGCCCGAGACGAGATCGCGGATCGCGGTCGGCTGGTCGCCGGAAGGCTTGAACTCGGTCTCCATCGCAATGGAGATGCCGCCTTCCGACTTTTCGGGCCGCGCCGGCCGGTGCGGCACCCACAATTCGCCGTTCTTGTGCAGCGGGTTTCCGCTCTCGATCAGCGCCGAGAGGGCCGCGACCGTCGCGGTGACGCCGGACGAGGACAGCGATGCCGCATCCTCAAGGCTGACATCCATGCCGGCGACCGGGTTGAGCCCGGCGGCGGCGCGCTCCCTGGGCGAGGCCGCGCCGCCCATCGACGTCCCGCGGCCCGACCGTGTCGGCGCCGACGATCGCGCGGCGGGTTGTTTGGCGGCCTTCCCCCTTGCCGAAGGCGCGGCGGATGGTTTCGCGGCCTCGTGCGAAATCTGCTTCGCCCAGTCGGCGACGCCCCCGGTCAGTGGTTCGCCCTCGAATTCCGCCTGCGGCGCTTCGCCGAAGCCGTGCAGAGGCTCGGACGCGTCCATGAAATCGGTGATCGGGCTGCGCCGCGCTGTCTTGGGGGATTTGGCCATGGCGGGAATATGGAGAGAGTCCGGCCCGAAGAAAAGGGTTGCGCCGCGATCGGCGCAGCGTCCTGACAGGAGGCTGTCAGGAGCTTCCCGCCAGCGCGGCGCCCGTCAGCCCATCCCGACCACGCTGCGGTAGAGATGCCAGGTCGAGTGCCCGAGAATCGGCAGGATGACGATCAATCCGACCATGAAAGTCGCCATGCCGATCGCGAGGCCCACCGCCACGATCAGGCCCCAGACAAGGATCGGAACCGGGTTCTTCAGGAACGTGCGCACCGAGGTCTCCATCGCCGAATAGGCGCCGACGTCGCGGTCGAGCATCATCGGAAAGGCGACGACCGTGGTCGCGAGGACGACGAGCGCGAAGGTGAGGCCGACGAGATTGCCGGCAAGAATCAACGTCCAGCCCGCCTCGGTGCCGATGATCTGTTGCCAGAAGGCTGCAAGCGAGGCCGGCGCCTCGGGGCCGATCAGCGTCACATAAAGTTCGCGCGCCACCAGCAGCCAGGCGAGGAACATCGCAAACAGGAAGAAGCCGACGGCGGCGATCGACGGCAGGGCCGGCGAATGGCGCAAGTCGCGCAGGTCGCGCCAGTGCGTATCGAGCCCCTGCTCCTTGCGCCGGCTGATCTCGTAGATGCCGATCGCCGCGAAAGGGCCGATGAGCGCGAAACCGCAGACGATCGGAAAAACCATGGGCAACGCATTGGCGCCCGCCGCCCAGGTCAAAAGCACGAAGCCGATGATCGGGTAGATCATCAGGAGGAAGACATAATGCGACGGTCGGTCGCGAAAATCCGCCAGACCCGCCCCGAGACACCCGAAAACCTCGCTTATATCGATCCGCCGGATGCGCGGCCGCACGATGCCGCCCTGCGCGCCTGCAACGACATGAAAATTTGCCATGCTTCGTTCCTCCGCAAGTGGTGCGGGAGAAGGTGCCGGCGGCCGGGTCTCGTCCAGGCTGGACCGGCCATACCGACCCCAGCTCTCGAATGACCCACCATACACCATTGCCGGCGCGTTGGCATTTGGAACCGCTGCGCACCGTCCTTCATTTTCATGCGAGCGACGGAGCGACGACATGGCGAGATACCGCAAGGGAACGAAGGTGGAATGGGATTGGGGCACCGGCACCGCGAGCGGCAAGGTGGCCGAGAGCTTCACCGAGGAGGTGGAAGCGACGATCAAGGGCGCAAAGATCAAGCGCAAGGCGACGAAGGAGGAGCCGGCCTATCTGGTGGAACAGGAAGATGGCGGCCGGGTATTGAAGAGCCATTCGGAGTTGAAGACGATGGGATAGAATTCTCTCTGAATTGACCCCCACCCTTTAAGGGTGAGGGGATTCGCCAGCGTCGACCCCCACCTTGAAACGTGGTGCCAAGCAGGAAAGAAAGAGCGCAATGCGGATGGCCTCCCTCCCCCTTGTGGGGAGGGATACAGGGTGGGGGTCAATTCGAGGAATGCCCGCGCCGCGGCGCGGACCACAGCCTCACGCCGCCGCCATCCGCACGTCGCGGAACGAGACCAGCCGCCGCTGCTGCTCGTCCCACAGGACGAGCTTCACGCAGCGCAGGCTTTCCATGAAGGTGATGCGGCCCATGTCGCGCAGTTCGGGATGGTGCTCAAGCACTTCCGGCAGCCGGTAGAACGGCACTTTCGACGACAGATGATGGACGTGGTGGATGCCGATATTGCCGGTGAACCAGCGCAGCACTGCCGGCAGGTCGTAATGCGACGAGCCGTGAAGGGCGGCCTGCTGGAAGTTCCAGTCCTCCTGCTCGCTCCAGTGCGTTTCCTCGAACTGGTGCTGCACGTAGAACAGCCAGACGCCCGCCGTCGCCGCCATCAGCGTGATCGGAAGCTGCACCATCAGGAACGGGCCGATGCCCATCAGCCAGATCAGGAGCGCCGCGGGAACCGCGATGCCCAGATTGGTGGCGAGCGTCGAGGTCCACGGCGTCATGCCGGCGCGCATCAGGCCGAACGGCAGGCGGTACTGGCAGATGAACAGCCAGGCCGGGCCGATGCCGAACATCACGAAGGGATGGCGATAGAGCCAGTATTTCGTCCGTCCCCAGCGCGACAGGGCGCGGTATTCGGCCACCGTCAGCGTATCGATGTCGCCGATGCCGCGCTGGTCGAGATTGCCGGTCGTGGCGTGGTGGACGGCGTGCGTGCGCCGCCAGTAATCATAGGGCGTGAAGGTGAGGACGCCGATGATCCGGCCGGTCCAGTCATTGAGCCCGCGGCGCGCGAACAGCGATCCGTGGCCGCAATCGTGCTGAAGCATGAAGAGGCGCACGAGGAAGCCGGCGGCCGGCACCGTCAGCACCAGCGCCCAGTAATGGCCGTTGACCACGGCGAGCGCGGTCACGGTCCATAGCAGGATGAAGGGGATGATGGTCACGACGAGTTCGAACACGCTGCGCGCCGTGCTCGGCTCGCGATAGCGGGCGAGAACCTTGGTCCAGGCGCGCGCTGCCTGCACGGCTTGTTGGTTCACGGCATCGGGGGTCGTGGGATGGGACGTCATCGGATTCCAGGCTGCAAGAGGAAACGTCGACCTGCCGGAACATGTGACGCGCGAAATGTTCGGAAGGGTTTCGCATCCGATCGCGGCCGAACAACGGCGCGGCGCGAATTCAACTCCCCTGCCCGCCTGCGTAGTCGGTTGCGGCGGGCCGCGCAAGCACGCCCTTCGTCGCGTCCCCGCAAATCGTCCCGAACGTCAGCTCCCGGCGCGGCGAGCGACTTCGATGATGTCGCCCAGAAGGTCGTGGAGATCGTTGCGGTGGCCGCTGCGCGCGGATGGGTTCGCCTCGTCCGAGGTCATGACGACGGTCAAATCGAGTTCGGGCACGATGTAGAGCATCTGCCCGCCATAGCCCCAGCCATAGACGACGTCTTCGCCGGCGATCTCGCGCAGGAACCAGCCATAGCCGTAGCCGTCGCCATTGAAGCGGGAATTGGTGCGCGGCTGCCAGGAGGTCTCGATCCATTCGGCCGAGACCAGGCGTTCGCCATCGGCCGTCTCGCCGCCATTGCGGTAGAGTTCGCCGAAGGCGGCGAGCGAGCGCGGCGTCATCGCCATCTGGTTGCCGCCCAGATAGATGCCCTGCGGATCGCGCTCCCACGAGCCGATGCGGAAGCCGTCGAGCGGGCCGAGCCAGTCGCGCGCGAGGTCCAGCGTCGAGCGGCCGGTTTCCTTTGTCAGGATGGCGGAGAGGAGATGCGTCGAGCCGGTCGAGTAGAGCATTCGTCCGCCCGGCTCGTCGTCGAACGGCATGGCGAGCGCGGCGCGCACCCAGTTGCCGCTCGAAACCCAGCGCCCGTAATTGCCGCCGGAGGTGCGGCCGAGCCCGGCCTGCATGGACAGAAGATGGCCGATGGTGATGTCGTCGATGCGCGGGTCGGCATCGTCGGGCAGGTCGTCCGCCAGCAGCGGCGCGATCTTCTGGTCCGGCCCCTCCAGAACTTGCCTGTCGATGGCGATGCCGACCAGCGCCGAAACGATCGATTTCGAGGCCGACTTGATGTTGGTGGAATCGGTGACGGAGTTGCCGCGATAGCCGCGCTCGGCGACGATCTCGCCATTGCGGGAAACGATCACGGTTTCGAGGGGCTCGAGGCTTTCGGCCTCGTCGAGGAGGGTATCAAAGGTCGGCGGTTCGTCCTGCGCGAAGGCGGAAACAGCGAGGGTGGAGACGAGGGCGAAGGCAAGAAGGGCGCGTCTGTTCATGGGACGCGGGTTAAGGAGCGCGCGCGGCGAAATCAGGGCCGTCACGGCAATGTGACAGGTGATTGTAAGAGTCGCGCGGCCTTGCGGGTCGCGGTTTTGCGAAGAGGGGACCCCCACCCTTTATCCCTCCCCACAAGGGGGAGGGATGGCATCGGCGTCGAGCGCACATGTCTGCCTGGCACCGAGATCGAAGGTGAAGAACAGCGCCGACGAACTCCCTCCCCCTTGTGGGGAGGGATAAAGGGTGGGGGTCGCCTGTTCGAAAAATGCCTGGTCGGCAGGACCAGTCCGCGCGCTACGACCGCAGCCCCGTCTCGCGCAGGATGCCCTTGCGCTTGGCATCGTAGTAGTAGCCGCGGGCGTAGAAGCTCACGGCGCGGTCCTGGTTGCCGTCGGCGGTGAGGTAGGCGCCGCGCAGATATTTGACGGCGTATTTCAGGTTCGTCTCTGCGTCGAGCAGGCCTTCGGCCGAGCCGCGATAGCCCATGGTGCGCGCCGTGTCGTGCCGGATCTGCATCAGGCCCCAATAGATGCGGTTGCGCGCGCCGGGGTTGAAATTGCTCTCGCGCTTGACGACGCGGCGGACGAGTTCCACCGGCAGTTCGTAATGGGCGGCGTATTTGGCGATGAGCTGGTCGAGCTCGGGGCTGCGTGGCGCGACGGACTTGATGCCCGACGGCACGATCGCGGCCTGGAGTGCGGAGGACGGCGTGGCGCCCGCAAAGGCGGAGGCGACGACGGCCGGTTCGCCCGAGGCGGGATCGACGGCGACGTTCGCCTCGGTGAATTTGGCGGAAGGCCGGACCGCGACCGTCTCGGGCAGCGCCACCTCCGCTTCGGCCGCAGCCTCAAGGTCGGCGGCAAGATCGCCGGTGGAGGTGCAGCCGGACAGGAACGTCACCGACAAAAATGAAACGGCAATCCAGCGCGCCGCAACCGTCTTCTCAACAGCCAAGATCGTCTCTTTCGAATTGTCGCCCCGCCGGGACTTCCTTACGCGAGCGGACACCGTTCGGCAATCGCGAAACGGGACCGGTGCGCCGCGCAGATTGCAGGCGGCTGCACCGGTTCGCGCCAAGGCCGCAAGAAGATATGATGTTCTGTTCACAAGTTTCGTACTTATCCACGGTTTTCTTGCACCTGCGACCGCGCGCGCCATACTCGGAGCCAACGATTCGCGTCATGACGAACATGCGTCCTGACGACCGGCGCAGGATGGTTCACCGAGCATCGGCCAACCGGAAGACCGCAACATCTTTCCGGCCCGATGTTCCAGGCAGTTGGGGGATTCGAATGGGCAGGACTGTCGACGATTGCGCCAAGCGCCGTCTCGTCGAGCATGACGAGATCGAGTTCGCCATCCGTTTCATGACGAGCCGCGGCGTCAAGCATGACGACGTGCCGGTCCAGCTCGCCCGCTACTATTATGTCGACATCGACGAGGTGAATGCGATCATGGCGAAGGTCGAGGCCGATCCTGCCCTCGCCGAAAAGACCAGGCCCACCGCAGCGGCCCCGGCCTCCAAGCTGCGCAACGTCGCCTGAGCCAAACGCGCGGCCGCACGAGCCGCGCCATCGAAAACTCAGATGCGCTTGCCGGTCCTGGCGTCGAACAGGTGCGCCATGCCCGGATTGATCGCCATCGGCAACACGTCGCCGACCTCGACCCGCGTACCGCCCGGCAACCGCGCGATGAGTTCGCCGCCGGCCTGCGTCGCATCCGCAGGCTGCCCATGCGCCAGCGTGTCGGCGCCGAGGATTTCGACCGCCGTCACCTTGAGCGTGAGATCGGCGGTGCTGCGATTTGACGTCACCGTCATGTGTTCCGGCCGCACGCCAAGCAGGACTTCGCGGCCCGGCTCGGGCAGCACCGTGTCGCGCGGGCGGACCGAGCCGCCGCCGGCCAGCGTCAGCCCCTGGCCGTCCTCGGCGACGCGCGCCGTCATCAGGTTCATCGCCGGCGATCCGATGAAGCCGGCGACGAAGGTCGAGGCCGGCTTCTCGTAGATCGCCATCGGCGTGTCGATCTGCTCGGCTAGGCCGCCATTCATGACGACCAGCGTGTCGGCCAGTGTCATCGCCTCGACCTGGTCGTGGGTGACATAGACCGAGGTGACGCCGAGGCGACGCTGCAGGCTCTTGATCTCGACGCGCATCTGCCCGCGCAGCTTGGCGTCCAGGTTGGACAGCGGCTCGTCGAACAGGAACGCCTTGGGGCTGCGCACGATGGCGCGGCCCATGGCGACGCGCTGGCGCTGGCCGCCGGAGAGTTCGCGCGGCCGGCGTTGCAGGAACTCGGCAAGGCCGAGCGTGTCGGCCGCATCGCGCACGCGCCGGTCGATCTCGTCCTTGGCCATGCCGCGATTGCGCAAGCCATAGGCCATGTTGTCATAGACCGACATGTGCGGATAGAGCGCGTAGTTCTGGAACACCATCGCGATGTCGCGCTCGACCGGGCCGAGATCGTTGACGACGGTCTCACCGATCGAGACGGTGCCCTCGGTGATCGTTTCCAGCCCCGCGATCATGCGCAGGAGCGTGGACTTGCCGCAGCCGGAGGGGCCGACGAGCACACACATCTGGCCATCGGGAATCGCGATCGAGACGCCCTTCACGGCCTCGACGCTGCCGCCATAGACCTTCTTGACGTTTTTGAGTTCGACAGTTGCCATACCTGCGGCCTTCTTATTTTTCGGTTTCGACCAGGCCCTTGACGAACCAGCGCTGCATGAAGAGCACGACGAGGATCGGGGGCAGCATGGCGAGGACGGCGGTGACCATGACGAGATGCCATTGCGTGTCGGCATCGGCGAAGGAGATCATCTTGCGAAGCGCGATGACGATCGTGTTCATGGAGTTGGAATTGGTCACCAGCAGCGGCCACAGATACTGCGTCCAGCCATAGATGAACATGATGACGAAGAGCGCGGCGATGTTGGTCTTCGACAGGGGCATCAGGATATCCTTGAAGAAGCGCCACGGCCCTGCCCCGTCGACACGCGCGGCCTCGACCAGTTCGCCCGGAATGGTGAGGAAGAACTGGCGGAAGAGCAGCGTCGCCGTCGCCGATGCGATGAGCGGCAGGATGAGGCCGGCATAGGTGTCGATCAGGCCCAGATCGACCATCACCTTGTAGGTCGGAAGGATGCGCACCTCGACCGGAAGCATCAGGGTGATGAAGATGATCCAGAAGAAGACCATCCGGCCGGGAAAGCGGAAGAACACGATGGCGAAGGCCGACAGGACCGAGATCGCGATCTTGCCGATCGCGATGCCGAGCGCCATCACCAGCGTGTTGAACAGCAGCGTGCTGGCGGGCACACCGCCGATGCGACCGACCCCGCCGAACAATGCCTGATAGTAGTTCTCGAAGAACCGGTCGCCGGGAAGCAGCGGCAGCGGCGGGCGCAGGATCGTCTGCAGCGAATGGGTCGAGGCGACGAAGGTATAGTAGATCGGAAAGGCGACGATCAGCACGCCCAGGATCAGGATTGCGTGGGCGATATAGCGCGACGTCCTCGAGACGCCGAGCATGTTGCCTTCTTCCTTGCGGCCGAGTTTTGCGGCGGTGCCGGCGCCGTTGACGGTCGTCTCAGCCATAATGCACCTTCTTTTCCACATAGCGGAACTGGATCGCCGTCAGGGCGATGACGATGACCATCAGGATCACCGACTGCGCCGCGCTGTCGCCCAGGATCAGGTTCACGAAGCCGTCGTGATAGACCTTGTAGACCAGCGTCTCGGTCGCCTTGCCCGGCCCGCCGCCGGTGACGGCGTGGATGATGCCGAACGTGTCGAAGAAGGCGTAGGTCGTGTTGATGACGAGCAGGAAGAAGGTCGTCGGCGCGAGCAGCGGGAAGACGATCGTCCAGAAACGTTTGGTCTCGCCCGCGCCGTCGATGGCGGCGGCCTCGATCAGTGTCTTCGGGATCGCCTGGAGGCCGGCGACGAAGAACAGGAAATTGTAGGATATCTGCTTCCACGCGGCCGCCGCGATGACGAGAACCATCGCCTGGTCGCCCTTCAGGAGCGGGTCCCACGCAAATCCCGACGAGCGCAGCATGAAGGCGAAGGTGCCCATGGCGGGGTTGAACATGAACAGCCACACCATGCCCGCGATCGCCGGCGCGATGGCGTAGGGCCAGATCAGCATGGTGCGGTAGATGCCCTTGCCCTTGATGATCTTGTCCGCCATCACCGCCAGAAGAAGCGCGATCGACATGGCGAAGAACGCGACGGCGATGGAAAAGATCGCCGTGTTCTCGACGGCGTTCAGATAGTTCGGGTCGGCCAGCACGCGCTCGAAATTGCGCAGGCCGACGAAGGTCGAGCGCAGCCCGAACGGGTCTTCGCGCAGCACGGACTGGTAGAGCGCCTGGCTCGCGGGCCAATAAAAGAAGATGCCGACGATGACAAGCTGCGGCAGCAGCAGCGCATAGGGCAGGATCTTGTTGGGGAAGACGACGCGCGGGGACAAGGGATTTCCTCTCGGTGCCGGGCTCAGGAAAGCGTTTCAGGGCGTGGGGGCCACGATCCCCTTAAAGCACCGCCCGCGTGTCGGTCACGCGGGCGGCAATATCGACCGTGAAAGCCGGCTTAGTTGCCGATGGCTTCCTGGATGGCGGCATTGGCGCGCTCGACGGCGTTGTCGAGCGCCGTCTGCGCGTCCTGTTCGCCGGCCAGCATCTTTTCGAACTCTTCGTTCTGGATGTCACGGACCTGCGGCAGGTTGACGAGGCGCACGCCGCGCGAATTCGCGGTCGGCTCCTTGCCCATCATCTGGGTGATCGGGATCTCACGGCCCGGATTTTCGTCGTAGAAGCCGGATTCCTTGGTCGCCTCGTAAGCGGCCATCGTCACCGGCAGATAGCCGGAGACCTGGTGCAGGCGGGCCTGGATCTCGGTCTGCGAGAGGAAGTCGAAGAAGGCGGCGACGCCGGCATATTCCTCATCCGACTTGCCGTCGAACACCCAAAGGCTGGCGCCGCCGGGAATCGTGTTCTGCGGAGCGCCTTCGGCTTCCGGATAGTAGGGAAGCTGGCCGAGGCCGTAATTCATGCCCGAATTGATGACGTCGCCGAGGCCGCCCGACGATTCGGTCATGATCGCGCATTCGCCCGACAGGAAGAGCTGCTTGGCTTCCGAGGTGCGCCCGCCATAGCGGAACGTGTCGTCGGCGGCCAGATCGGCAAGGTTCTGGAAGTGGGTGACGAACTGGCCTTCATTGATCTTCAGCTCGACATCGGTGCCGGCAAGGCCGTTCTCGTTGGTGCCGTACTGGAGGTTGTTCCAGGCCGCGAAGTTCTCAAGGCCGATCCAGGTCAGCCAGGTCGAGGTCAGGCCGCAGGGCGCAGCGCCCGATTCCTTTATGGTGCGGGCGGCCTCGAACACTTCCGGCCAGGTCGCCGGCGGGTTCTCGGCGTCGAGACCGGCTTCCTCGAACACATCCTTGTTGTAGTAGAGGATCGGCGAGGAGGAATTGTAGGGGAAGGACAGCATGGTGCCGTCGGGACGCGAATAATAGGCGACGATGCCGGCAAGGTATTGCGACTTGTCGAACTCCGTGCCGCCCATCGACAGGATGTCGGCAACCGGCTTCACCGCGCCTTCGGCGGCCATCATGACGCCCGTGCCGACGTCGAAGACCTGGATGATGTGTGGCGACTGGTTGGCGCGGAAGGCGGCGATGCCGGCGTTCAGCGTCTCGGGATAGGTGCCCTTGAAAACCGGAACGACCTCGTACTCGTCCTGGCTCTCGTTGAATTCGGCGGCCAGCGTGTCGACGACCTCGTTGTTGGCGCCGGTCATGGCGTGCCACCAGTCGATCTGCGTCTGGGCGAGCGCGGTCGAGGCGGACAGAAGGGTGAAGGTGGCGGCAAGACCCGCCGCGTAGGCTTTCATGGACATGTTTCGCTCCCATTTGTTGGCGAAAGGTTACTTCCGCGAACCGCACTATCGGCGGTTTGTGACAACCGGACAACAGTTTTGCCGTTATCCGCTGAAACTGGAAAACGAAATTTCCCGAAATCGGCTAAGAGTCAACAGGAAAGGCGCGGAATTGCGCAGACAACTTGGATTTCAGAAAGGTTTCCACGCGATTTCGACGTGATTTTCATCAGAGGCCACGCGCGACAGCCACGCTGAAACGAAAGGAAATCGCGCCAATTCGAAACCGGCGATTTCGGCCTCATGCGTGTAGGCATAAAGCGCGATATCGGCGACCGAGAGCGTTTCGCCGGCAAAGAACGGCGCCGCTGCAAGCCTTTTTTCCATCACCGCGAGCGCCTTGTTTCCGCCGTCCAGAAGCGCGGCCATCCGTTCCGGTGTCGCGAAGGCCGCCAGATGCGGATATTTGACCAGCGAACGGCGCACCGCGATCTGCGGCTCATGGCTGTACTGCTCGAAGAACAGCCACTGATAGGCGAGCGCGCGCTGATAGGCGTCGGCGGGCAGATACCGCGTGCCCTCGGCAAGGTGCAGCAGGATCGCGTTGCTCTCCGCAAGCAGCCGGCCGTCCTCGAATTCGAGCAGGGGCACCTTGCCGTTCGGATTCTTCGCCAGATAGTCCGCGCTGCGCGTGCCGCCGTCGGCGGTGGAAACCTCGACATGGCGGAAAGGACGACCCAGTTTGGCCAGAAGCAGGCGCGGCTTGTAGCAATTGCCGCTGTCGGTCATTCCATAAAGCGTCAGCATGTCGGTCTCCGAGTTTCTGCGCAAGTTTGTCAGGCCCTTCCGGCGCAAGCGAGCGCGCGCGAGAGATGGGTCGATGATTTCGATTGATGGGACCGCTCAGGCCGGCCGACGCAGCGGAACGATCTTGGCGTGCGGGCGCAACAGTTCCGGCAGGCGCAGGGGACGCTGGGTGAAGGCGGAGCCGGCGAGGAATGGCGGTGCGAGCAGGAACCCCTGGAACATGTCCGCGCCGACATCGAGCGCCGCCTCAAATTGCGCGGTCGTCTCGACGCCGTCCGCAAGGACCTCGATGCCCTGGCTGTGCAGCAGCATCGTCAGCCGTGCGAGAAGAATGCGCGCCTCCTGCGCGCGCGCGACCGTGCGGAACCACGATCCGTCGAGGCGGACATAATCGGGCGTCGCCGCCATCGCGGCCGAAATGCCAGCCGGATCGGGGCCGAAATCGCACAGCGCGACGCGAAAACCGTGCGCACGCACCGCGCCGGCCTGCTCTGCCGCCATGCCCGTCGCGGGAAATTCGCACCAGATGCGCGGCGGATCGTAGCCTTCTTCCTCAAGTTCATCGGTCGCCTGGCGCAGGAGCGTCAGTGCGGCGTCGAGCATGGTGCGCGGCATCTCGCCCAGCCGCAGCGCAAGCGTCGCGGTGTCGAGATCGACGTGAGGAAGATTGGCGACATGCAGCGCCTGGCACAGGCATTCGAATGTCAGCCTGTCGCCGCCGCACAGCCTTTGGAAGAAGCGCGACGGCAGGGCCGGACGTCCGTCGCGGCTCGGCCGCACCAGCGCCCGCGCCCCGATGACGGCAAGCCGCCCGCCTTGCAGGCGATAGACCGGCTGATAGGCCGAACGCAGGACATGGCCGTCGAAATGACCGATGGCCAGCCCGATCTCGTCATGACGGATCGACGATGCCACGTCCTTTTGAAGCGTCTCGACGGGCGTCACGTCAGCCCCCGCCGGCCGAAGACGCGCCCCTGGGACCTGCGCGAGGCGGGCGGGCGTTCCACGACCGGAGCCGCCGGTTTTCGCGGATCGACCCGAGCCGGCGTTCCGGCCAGCTTCGCCGGCGCGGCAAGATCGGGACGAAAGCTGGTCGGCGCGAGTTCGGGACGCGCGAGGACGAAGCCCTGCACCATCGCCGCGCCGACCTCATGCGCCACGTCGAGCTGCCAGTTTTCTTCGATGCCTTCGAAGACGGTCACGATGCCCTGCTGCCGGAATTCCCCGACCATGACCTTAAGCAGCGTGACGCCCGGCTGGGAATCCATCAGTCGAGCTACCCATTTGGCGTCGAACTTGACGATGTCGGGCCGCAATTGCTTGATGCGCTCCATGTCGGAGCTTTCCGCGCCGTAATCGTCGACGGCGACGCGATATCCCTCGCGGCGAAGGGCGGCGACGAAATCCTGCAAGGCGGCGACCGAGCCGGAAGATTGCTCGGTGACTTCGCAAACGACGTTCGAGAAGGCAAGGCCCGCCTCCCCCAGCACGATGCGCATTTCGTGCAGCGCGGTGTCGACCACCGGCTTTTCGCAGAACAGCGACGGGTCGAAATTGATGAACAGCGTGATGCCGTCGCCGAAGGCCGTTCCCGCATTGAGGATGTGCAGATCACGGGCCAGCGCCTCGACGCGCAGCCGGTCGATCGTCGGGATGGCGGCGAAGAACTGGCCGGGCGACGTCGCCTCGCCGTCGCGAAACGGCCGGATCAGGCCCTCGAAGGCGCGCTGCTTCAACCCGCCCGCCTCGAAGGTGAAGATCGGCTGGAAGGCGGATTTCAGGACATAGGGGCCCCAGCTACCGACGGCGGTACCGTCGGCTTCGCGCATGATATGCGGCAGGCCGAGACTGCGGGCCAACGGAACGGCCCTCCTTGAGCGACAAACTGGAGGGAAAGCCTAGGCCCACAAGGCTAAGCAGGCGTTAATGCGTCTCCATTGGCCCAACCGTCGAGCCTTGCGATTCGGCGCCGGATCATTCATGAAGCCGGCGGCCGCAAGTGGCGGCTCAAAACCGACCCGGAGACGAACGATCATGGCCTTTCTTGCCGATGCCCTTTCCCGCGTGAAGCCGTCCGCAACCATCGCGGTGACGCAAAAGGCGCGCGAACTGAAAGCGCAGGGGCGCGACGTGATCGGCCTTGGCGCGGGCGAACCGGATTTCGACACGCCGGACAACGTTAAGAAAGCGGCCATCGAGGCGATCAATCGAGGCGAGACGAAGTATCCGCCGGTGTCAGGCATCCCTGAACTGCGCAAGGCCATCGCCGCGAAGTTCAAGCGCGAGAACAATCTCGACTACGCGCCCGAGCAGACCATCGTCGGCACCGGCGGCAAGCAGATCCTCTTCAACGCCTTCATGGCGACGCTGAATGCCGGCGACGAGGTGATCATTCCCCGCCCCTACTGGGTCTCGTATCCCGAGATGGTGGCGATCTGCAGCGGCACGTCGGTCTTCGCCGACACCTCGATCGACAATGGCTTCAAGCTGACCGCCGAGGCGCTGGAAAAGGTCATCACGCCGAAGACCAAATGGCTGTTGATGAACTCGCCGTCGAACCCGTCCGGCGCGGCTTATACGGAGGCCGAACTGCGCGCCCTCGCCGACGTGCTCCTGAAGCATCCGCATGTCTGGACGCTGACCGACGACATGTACGAGCACCTGACCTATGGCGACTTCGTCTTCAGGACGATCGCCGAGGTCGAGCCGAAACTCTATGAACGCACGCTGACGATGAACGGCGTGTCGAAGGCCTATGCCATGACCGGCTGGCGCATCGGCTATGCGGCCGGACCCGTCCAGCTCATCAAGGCGATGGACATGATCCAGGGCCAGCAGACCTCGGGCGCCTGCACCATCGCGCAATGGGCGGCGGTCGAGGCGCTCAACGGCCCGCAGGATTTCGTGGCGAAGAACAAGGACATCTTCCAGGGCCGCCGCGATCTCGTCGTCTCGATGCTGAACCAGGCCAAGGGCATCTCCTGCCCGGTGCCGGAAGGGGCATTCTACGTCTATCCGTCCTGCGAGGGCACGATCGGCAAGAAGACGCAGGGCGGCAAGGTGATCGAGACCGACGAGGACTTCGTCTCCGCGCTTCTCGAACAGGAAGGCGTCGCGGTGGTGCATGGCTCGGCCTTCGGCCTCGGCCCGAATTTCCGTATTTCCTACGCCACCTCCGAAGAGCTTCTGGAGGAGGCGTGCAGCCGAATCCAGCGGTTCACGGCTTCGCTGGTCTGACCCGCATTCCGCTGCGGCGGGCGCAATGTGGTTGTAATATGGCGGGATCGGGTTAGCCTTGGGCGACTCGATCCCGTATTCTTTCAGGGACGAATATCGGATCGGGTGCCCAAGAGGCCTCGATAGGTTTTCCGGGCCAGGGCGGTAAGTGCCGCGACGAAATCCAGGGGAAGACGATGAACGAAGACTCCAAAAGCACGGTCACCGTGGACGACATCGACTACGAAGTCGGGCAGGACAATGTTCAGATATTCGGCCTCGACATCCACAACCCGGTCTTTGCCGTGTCCGGAGGCGTGATCATCGTTTTCGTGGTGCTGTCGCTTCTGTTCCCGACAGTGACCGAGGAGTTCTTCGGCTGGCTGCGGCCGTGGCTGACGGACAATTTCGACTGGTTCCTGATGATCGCCGGCAATCTGTTCGTGCTGTTCAGCCTGGCGCTGATCGTGACGCCTTTGGGCTCGATCCGGCTCGGCGGCGACGATGCCCGGCCCGATTATGGCTATCTCGGCTGGTTCGCCATGCTCTTCGCGGCGGGCATGGGCATCGGCCTGATGTATTTCGGCGTCTCCGAACCGCTGAGCCACTATGAATCCTCGCTTGGCGGCGTGACCACCGAGGGCGGCGTGCGGACCGACTGGGCGCCGCTCGGCGGCGCGGAAGGCGATCCGGCCGCCGCGCAGGCGCTCGCAATGGCGGCCACGATCTATCACTGGGGCCTGCATCCCTGGGCCATCTATGCGGTGGTCGGCCTGTCGCTCGCCTTCTTCGCCTACAATCGCGGCCTGCCGCTGACCCTTCGCTCGGTCTTCTACCCGCTTCTGGGCGAGCGCGTGTGGGGCTGGCCCGGCCACGTCATCGACATCCTTGCCGTGTTCGCGACCCTGTTCGGCCTTGCGACCTCGCTTGGCCTGGGCGCGGAACAGGCGATGGGCGGCATCGAGTTCCTGTTCGGCATTCCCGCGAGCGACGGCGCCAAGGTGGTGCTGATCCTGCTCATCACGGCGGTTGCGCTCGTGTCGGTCGTCGCCGGTCTCGAAGCCGGCGTGAAGCGCCTGTCTGAAATCAACATGGCGCTGGCGCTCTTCCTTTTGGCGTTCATCTTCCTGGCCGGGCCGACGCTGCTCATCGCCACCGGTTTCGTTCAGAACTCGATCGCCTACGTCACCTACTTCCTGCCGCTGGCCAATCCGTTCGGCCGCGAGGACGTCAACTTCCTGCATGGCTGGACGACGTTCTACTGGGCCTGGTGGATCTCCTGGTCGCCCTTCGTCGGGATGTTCATCGCACGCGTCTCGCGCGGCCGCACCGTTCGCGAGTTCATTACCTGCGTTCTTGTCGTCCCGACCCTCCTGTCGATCGTCTGGATGTCGACCTTCGGCGGCGCGGCGATCGATCAGGTCGCCAATCTCGGCAATACGCTGGTTTCGGAGGCATCCGACGAACTGAAGCTCTTCATCATGGCGAACGCCTTCCCGCTGACGCAGATCATCTCCTTCGTGGGGATCGTGCTGGTGATCGTGTTCTTCGTCACCTCGTCGGATTCGGGCTCGCTGGTGATCGACACCATCACGGCAGGCGGCAAGCTGGATGCACCCGTGGCCCAGCGCGTCTTCTGGGCCAGTTTCGAGGGCCTGGTCGCGATCGCGCTGCTTCTGGGCGGCGGATTGGCTTCGCTGCAATCAGCGGCTGTCGCCACCGGCCTGCCCTTCGCGTTCCTGCTGGTGGTGATGATGTACAGCACCTGGCAGGGCCTGCGGGGCGAGCGCTATGTGACGACGCCCGCTACCTCCGCCGGTTGAACCGGCGGAGGTGCGATCTTGCCAGAATGCGATTTCCGTGTCATGCAATAGGCGTTCGGGTATTTGACGGCCCGGAGACTGGAACGTTTTGGACGACCTTTCCCCGATTTCGTGAACTCTCGACGATCGCATCCGCAACCGAACGGCGGACGCACACCACAATCAGGGCATAGGAGTCCCACATGAGCAGCCAGAGCGGTATCGTTAAATTCTTCAACACCACCAAGGGCTTCGGCTTCATCACGCCTGACGACGGTGCCAAGGACGTCTTCGTCCACATCTCCGCCGTCGAGAAGTCCGGCCTGCGCACCCTCGTCGATGGCCAGAAGGTCACCTTCGACGTCGAGCCCGACCGCATGGGCAAGGGCCCGAAGGCCGTCAACCTTCAGGAAGCCTGATCGTTTCGCAGCGACGCTGCATCTCGAATTTGAAAGCGCCGCCCTCCGCGGCGCTTTTTCTTTGCCCGCTGCCAACCCTTCACGCGTGAAGGAAACTTTTTCTTGCCCGGTGTTTCAAAATGCGGGACATTCTGGACGTTCGGGCAATTGCCGGCCCGGAGACTGGAAGAGAATGACCGGATCGACAGACCAGACGACCATGATCGCTTGCACAGTCCATCCGGTTCGACCGCGACAAGAATGGGGGATTTCAACCCCGCGCGCCGCCCTGTTTCCTTCTCCCACAACAAGAGCACTGCCCAATCATGCGCCGGCCATCGGCGCACCCTTATGTCATGGGGCGGAACACCCCTGATGCAATCCCACGGGAGATGAGGAACCTTCCAATGCCGCAGAGTGGAACAGTCAAATTCTTCAATCACGCCAAGGGCTTCGGCTTCATCACGCCGGATGACGGGCAAAAGGACGTCTTCGTCCATATCTCTGCCGTCCAGGCATCGGGCCTTCCGGGCCTCGAGGACGGCCAGAAGGTGAGCTTCGACACCGAGCCCGACAAGCGCGGCAAGGGCCCCAAGGCGGTCAACCTCACCGTCGGCTGATTTCTCTTGCAGGCTTTGAAAACCTCCGCGAACCCGTACTTCGCGGGGGTTTTCCGTTCGTCGCCATCCGTGATCCGCATGTTCAGCATCCGTTCATCGAAAGAGGCTTAAATTTTCATGCAACGCCGGCGATGGATGTGTTTGGGCCGGCCAGGAGTGAAGATCGATGAACCGCATTGTGAAGACTGCTGCCGCCTCGGCGCTGATCGCAGCCACCACGCTGGCCGCCATTGCCCCCGCCAGCGCCCATGACCACCGCCGCTACCGCGCCAATTCGGGCGATGTCGTCGCCGCCGGCGTGCTCGGCCTTGCCGCCGGTGCGCTGATCGCCGGCTCGGCCAACCGTCAGGCCGACGTGATCTACCGCTATGACGAGCCACGCTATGTACGCCCGCGTCCGGTCTATGAGCGTCCCGTTCGTGTGTACGAGCGGCCGCGCCCGGTCTATGTCGAGCGCTATTCCTCGTTCGAGCCGTGGACCCGCGACTGGTATCGCTATTGCGCGGACCGCTACCGCTCGTTCAACCCGGACACCGGCACCTTCGTCGGCTATGACGGCGTGCGGCGCTTCTGCGAAGCGAACTGAGCATTCAGGAATTGATGAAAAAGCCCGCCGGTCGGCGGGTTTTTTTGTTGCGGGTCACACGGTTTTTTTTCCGAATTGACCCCCACCCTGTACCCCTCCCCACAAGGGGGAGGGCAGGCACCAGCGTTGCGCCTTACCGCTCAAACTTGGTGGTGCATTGACAGGCGTGCGAGACGCTGACGGACTCCCTCCCCCTTGTGGGGAGGGATAAAGGGTGGGGGTCCTCTTCGCAAAAACCCCGCTCAACCCGTCAAACCAGAAACGGATTGGTCCGCCGTTCCTCGCCGAACCGCCCGCCCGGCCCGTGGCCGCAGATGAAGCCGATCTCGTCGCCGAGCGGCAGCAGCTTGTCCTTGATCGAACGGATCAGCGTCTCGTGGTCGCCGCCCGGCAGATCGGTGCGGCCGATCGAGCCGGAAAACAGCACGTCGCCGACATGGGCGAAACTGGCGGCGCGGTTGTAGAAGACGACATGGCCCGGCGCATGGCCGGGGCAATGCAGCACCTCGAAGGAATGCACGCCGAAGGACACCTTCTCGCCCTCGGTCAAATAGCGGTCCGGCGTGCAGTTCGCGAGGCCGGCAATACCGTAGGTGCGCGCCTGGTCGGCGATGCGCGACAAGAGCGGTTCGTCGGCCGCGTGCGGGCCGACGATGTCGACACCCAGCGCCGCCTTCAGTTCCATCGCGCCGCCGGCATGGTCGAGGTGGCCGTGCGTCAGCCAGATACCCTCGATCGTCAATCCGTTTTCGGCGATGACCTGACGGATCGTCTCGACGTCGCCGCCCGGATCGACGACGACGCCGCGCTTTGTCTCATCGTCGAACAGGATCGTGCAGTTCTGCTGGAACGGCGTGACGGGGACGATCCCCGCTCTCAACTCACCCATGAATTTCTCCTCTTTGTCGGGCCCTAACTGAGGAGAATGGGGGCGGATTGCAAGACTGCCCCTTTTGCTATTCCGCCGCCATGGCGTGTTTGGGCTGCACTTCGGCGGCGTAGTCGTTCATCAGGGTGCGCGAGATGTCGCCGGGCGTGAAGCGATACGGACCGACTTCGGAAACCGGCGTGACTTCGGCGGCGGTGCCCGTCAGGAAGCACTCCGAAAAGCCGTCCATCTCCTCGGGCATGATCGCGCGCTGGACGATCTCGATGCCGCGCCGCTTTGCCAGATCGATGACGGTGCGGCGCGTGATGCCGTCGAGGAAGCAGTCCGGTTCCGGCGTGTGGAGCTTGCCGTCCTGAACGAAGAACACGTTGGCCCCGGTGGCTTCGGCGACGCGGCCGCGCCAGTCGAGCATCAGCGCGTCGGCATAGCCTTTGGCCTCGGCGGCGTGCTTGGAAAGCGTGCAGATCATGTAGAGGCCCGCCGCCTTCGATTTCGACGGCGCGGTGCGCGGGTCGGGCCGGCGATATTCGGCCATGTCGAGGCGGATGCCCTTCAGTTTCTGCTCGGGGTCGAAATAGCTCGGCCACTGCCAGATCGCGATGGCGCAGTTGATCCGGTTATTCTGCGCCGAAACGCCCATCATTTCCGAACCGCGCCAGGCGATCGGGCGCACATAGGCGTCCTGGAAACCCTGTTTCTTCAAGAGTTCGCGGCAGGCGCCGTCGATTTCGGCCACGGAATAAGGAATATTGAAGCCGAGCAGGCGCGCGGATTCGTGCAGGCGTTCGGTATGCTCGGTCAGCTTGAAGATCTCGCCGCCATAAGCCCGCTCGCCCTCGAACACCGAACTTGCATAGTGTAGACCGTGGGTCAGGACATGCACCTTGGCGTCCGCCCATTTGACGAATTCGCCGTTCATCCAGATATGGCCGTCGAACTGGTCGAAGGGAACGGATGCCATGATAACCTCCCGCGGGCCTGATGCCCCTGATCGTTGAGCGCTGACTTTGCTGCGTCTCGCGCAACTGCCCCGAACGCGTGGCGAATTGAAGGAAGTTCCGCAAAAAACCGCCCCGACTTGCCTTTTCGTTCGTCAATTGGCGAAAAGATTGGCAAAAATTACAAGCCCGTGCAATTTATGTCAACAAGGCTGACATAAATTTCGAATCTGGTAGAGTGACGGCACGATGATGGCGAAGAAACCGGCCGAACAGGCCAAGGCGATCCGCACCCCGCTGACGGTGGATGACGGCATCGATTTCCCGATGATCGAGCTGTTCTTCTTCGCCTATCGCGATTTCACCTCCGATCCCGACCAGTTGCTCGCGACCTACGGGTTCGGGCGCGCGCATCACCGTGTCGTCCACTTCGTCAACCGCATTCCCGGCCTCACCGTCGCCGAGCTTCTGGACGTCCTGAAGATCACCAAGCAAAGCCTGGCGCGCGTGCTGAAGCAGTTGATCGACACCGGCTATATTGTCCAGATCCAGGGCCTGCGCGACCGGCGCCAGCGCGAACTCTACCCGACCGACAAGGGCCGCGACCTGGCGCTCGCGCTCGCCGCGCCACAGTCCCGCCGTATCGCCCATGCACTGACGCGTCTGGATGCGCAGGATCGCAAGACGGTCGAGACCTTCCTGAGATCGATGGTCGATCCCGATTTGCGCGCCCAGATCGAACAGCTTCCCGGCGGCGCTGGAAACGTGCAGGATAGAGCGATCGCCGAACCGGAAGCCACGCGATAGAACGAGGACGGCCGGGCGGGGTATCGAAGGGAGCATTCATGACCGACACCACTTCCATTCTGGATGACGATGCCCCGCATCTGCTCATCGTCGACGACGACACGCGCATCCGCAGCCTGTTGCAGCAATATCTGGGCGAGAACGGCTTTCGCGTGACGATCGCAGGCGATGCGGACGAGGCGCGGCGCAAGCTGGCCGGGCTCGATTTCGACCTGATCGTGCTCGACGTGATGATGCCGGGTGAAAGCGGCGTCGAACTGACGAAGGCGCTGCGCGCGGAAAAGGAGGTTCCGATCCTGATGCTGACCGCGCTGTCGGAGACCGACAGCCGCGTCGAGGGTCTGGAAGCCGGCGCCGACGACTATCTGCCCAAGCCCTTCGACCCGCGCGAACTGATCCTGCGCGTCAACGCGATCCTGCGCCGCGGCGGCCCGCAGACGACGCCGAAGGTCGAGCAGATCGTTTTCGGCCCCTACACGTTCCAGATCCCGCGGCGCGAGTTGAAGCGCGGCGGCGAGATGCTGCGGCTGACCGATCGCGAGCAGGAAATCCTGGCGATGTTCGCCGAGCGTGCCGGCGAGACGATCCCCCGCCACGAACTCGTCGGCGACGGTTCGGAGGTCGGCGAGCGTACCATCGACGTGCAGATCAACCGCCTGCGCCGCAAGATCGAGAAGGACCCGTCCAACCCGATCTGGCTGCAGACCGTCCGCGGCATCGGCTACAGGCTGAGCGTCGAATAGCGCGACGTTCCGCGCTTTGAGCTTGCCTGTCCGATGCCCTACACTTGGAGAAGGCCCGAGGAGCAGCATGGCGAGTTCGGACATCACGGAACGGCAGGACGAGGCGCACGGGACGGCACCGAGCTTCGGCGAAAGCATGACGATGCTCTGGCGGCGCACGGCGCGCCGCGTCGCCCGCTACATGCCAAAGCGGCTCTATGCCCGTTCGCTGATCATCGTGATCGCGCCGATGATCCTGTTCCAGTCGATCGTCGCCTTCGTCTTCATGGAGCGCCACTGGCAGACGGTGACGATGCGCCTTTCGGCCGGCGTCACGCGCGACATCGCCGCCATCATCGACATGGTCGAGACCTACCCGACCGGCGACAACTACGCCAACGCGATCCGCATCGCGCAGGAGCGGCTGGGCCTCAAGGTCGACATCCTGCCGCCCGATCCCCTGCCCGCGCCGGGCCCCAAGCCGTTCTTCTCCATCCTCGACCATTTCCTGAGCCAGGAGATCAACCGCCAGATCAACCGGCCCTTCTGGCTCGACACGGTCGGCAATTCCAACGTCGTCGAAATCCGCGTGCAATTGCAGGACAAGGTTCTGCGCGTCTTCGCGCGACGCTCGCAGACCTATGCATCGAACACGCACATCTTCCTCTTGTGGATGGGCGGAACGTCGCTGGTGCTGCTCGCCATCGCCATCGCCTTCCTGCGCAACCAGATCCGCCCGATCCTGCAACTGGCGGAAGCTGCCGAAAGCTTCGGCAAGGGCCGGCCGATGCCGACCGACTTCAAGCCGCGCGGCGCCGACGAGGTCCGCCGAGCCGGCAAGGCCTTCATCCAGATGCGCGAGCGCATCGAGCGCCAGATCGAGCAGCGCACAGCGATGCTGACCGGCGTCAGCCACGATCTGCGCACCATCCTGACCCGCTTCAAGCTGCAACTCGCGCTCGCCGGCGCCAGGATGGATACGAAGCCGATGGAGCAGGACATCGACGACATGCAGTCGATGCTGGAGGGCTACCTCGCCTTCGCCAAGGGCGATGCGTCGGAGGATACCGGCTTCTTCGACCTGGAGGAATTCCTCGGCAAGCTGGAGGCCGAGGCAAAGCTGCGCAAGCGCAAGCTGACGACCAAGCTTTCCGGCCGGCCCGAGATCACGGTGCGGCCAATCGCGTTTTCACGGCTCTTGTCGAACATCGTCGGCAACGCCTTCCGCTATGCGAAAAAGGTCGAGGTCACGGCCATCCATTCGGCCGGGTCGCTGACCGTGACGGTCGACGACAATGGGCCGGGCATTCCCGAAGAACGGCGCGAGGACGTGTTCAAGCCCTTCGTCCGCCTCGACGAGGCCCGAAACCAGGATGCGGGCGGCACCGGGCTCGGCCTTTCCATCGCCCGCGACATTGCCCGCGCCCATGGCGGCGACATCAAGCTCGACGCCAGCCCCCTCGGCGGCCTGCGCGCCGTGGTGCGCGTTCCCGCCTGAGTTCACCGGCCATCGCCGGACGATTTTCTCGCGCCTGAGCCATGAAAACTGCTAGATTGCCGCAGGATGACTTGCCGCATTGTCGCGGTGAAGGACGTCTGCCACGGATCGTTTCGCGAGGTGCAAAACGATGACCGATACGATTTACAATCCGACCGACAACCCGATGAAGACGGGCATTCTGGGCCGCTGTCCGCAATGCCAGAAGGGGCATCTGTTCGACGGCTTCCTGACGCTCGCCCCGCGCTGCGAGGTCTGCGGCCTCGACTATACCTTCGCCGACCCGGCTGACGGACCCGCCTTCTTCGCCATGTCGCTCGCCTGCGTGCCGGCGCTTGCCTTCGCGGTCTGGATACAGGTGAGTTTCGAACCGCCGCTCTGGGTTCATGTCGTGACGACCCTGCCGCTGATCGTCGCCTGCTGCGCAGCGCTGCTGCGCCCGCTCAAGGGCTGGCTGGTCTGCTCGCAATATTTCCACAAGGCTGAGGAAGGCCGCATCGACCGCGACTGGCACGCCACGCGGTCGCGCGGCGAGGACGAATTCTAGAACAGCCGCCCGCCATCGGGCACGCGCTTGTCGATCGCGCCGAGCACGACCTCGCCGTCCTCGTCGGGAAATCCCAGCGTCAACACTTCCGACATGAACTTGCCGATCTGGCGCGGCGGAAAATTCACCACCGCCATCACCTGCCTGCCGACGAGCTCGGCCGGTTCGTAGTGTTTGGTGATCTGCGCGGAGGATTTCTTGATGCCGAGGGCCAAGCCGAAATCGATCCTGAGCTTGATCGAGGGCTTGCGCGCCTCGGGATAAGGCTCCGCCTCGACGATCGTGCCCGCCCTGATGTCGATCTTGTCGAAATCGGCGAAGCTGATTTCGGGCTTAAGGTCGGAACTGTGGGACATTGGAACAACCGTTGGTGTTTGGCCAATTCGGGTCAGGGTGAGCCGAAAACGGTCGATTTCGAGAACCGGAGCGGAGCGTACATCTGGTACGTGTGCACCGGAAGCGCAGAAAGCGGCCGTTTGCAGGCCACCCTCATCCGAATTTACGCGTTGCCGCGGGTCTCGAAGAGCACGTTTGCGAGCGCGTCCCTGGCGTTGGAACCCGACCAGACGACGAACTGAAAGGCGGGGAAATAGCATTCGCAGGCTTCGAGCGCGGAATGCAGCAGCACTTCCACCTGCTGGCTGGTCGGCTCGGCGCCGCCCGAAAGCAGAAGCGACTGGCGGAACATGATCGCGCCTTCCTGCTCCCAAAGGTCGAAATGGCCGAACAGCATCTGCTCGTTGATCAGGGAGAGAAGCCGCATGACTTCGAGCGCACGGTTTTCCGGCACCTTGATGTCGAAGGCGCAGGCGAGATGCAGCGCCTCGAAATCCTCCATCCAGGAGAAGGAGACGTGATAGTCGGCCCAGCTTCCGGCCACCGAGATCGCGATCTCGTCGCTGCCTGTCCGCTCGAACGACCATTCATTGGTGTTGGCGACATGCTCGATCACGTCCACCGGGTGGAGATCGCGGGCGATATCGAGTTCAACAAGGCTCATCAAAATCTTTGCTTTCCCGTTCGTTCCCGGCGCGAAACGCGCGCCCTTCAGGACCTGCCCCACACGGACTGAAACCCTCTGGCGAAACACCGCGATTTCGGCGGCTTCACCTCTGGCTGCATGGACGGGGCGCTTCGAAGCGCTCCGAATCATGCTGTAAATTCAGTCTATTGATGCCGAGTCCCGTGAACAGCCCCTTTTTGGGAGCGGGCCGGAGCAACATGTGGATAGTCGGTCGCCGGCAAAGATGAAGGACGGCTTAAGCGATTCAGCGAAAAGGTCTTTTCGCGCCAACGCCCTGTGGAGAAACAGGGGCTCGAAACTTGCGCAAAACTTGCGTTGCCGGAGAACCGGCCCGCTCAGGCGGTCGGCTCGGCCGATTTCCCGGCGTGTTTCGCCTCCAGCGCGTCGATCCGCGCGGACAGTTTCTCGTTCTCGGCGCGCGCCTTCAGCGCCATCTCGCGCACCGCCTCGAACTCCTCGCGCTGGACGAGGTCCATCGAATTCAGGATGCGCTCGGCCTGTCCGCGAAAGGCCGTCTCGAATTCGCGGCGCACGCCCTGGGCGGCGCCGGCGGCATCCGTCATCAGCTTGGCGAACTCGTCCAGAATGCGGTTGGGGCCGGTCGACATCTTCACACCTCGCGTCAGGAACACCGTTTCGTTTGAGGTAGTCGCGGCTCCCGTCGATTGCAAGGGAAAGCGGCTGCTTGACCCGGCAAACCCGCCCGCGCCATATGAGGCCCGCGCCATTCGCCTGCGGAGCCTCCATTGCCCGACTATCTCGCCCTCGCCCTGACGGCGCTCACCTTCCCGAACATCGACCCGGTCGCCCTGCAACTGGGGCCGCTCGCGATCCACTGGTACGGGCTCGGCTATGTCGTCGGCATATTGTTCGCCTGGTGGTATGCGAGGAAACTGATCGCCACGCCGCATCTTTGGCCGAACGACACCGCGCCGATCAAGCCGGTCGACATCGACGATTTCCTGATCTGGGCGGCGGTCGGCGTCGTTCTGGGCGGGCGCATCGGCTACATGCTCTTCTACGATTTCGCGCGCTATGCGCAAAACCCGCTGGACGCGCTGGCGATCTGGCGCGGCGGCATGTCCTTTCATGGCGGGCTTGCCGGCGTCACCGTCGCGATGATCCTGTTCGCGCGCCGGCGCGGCTTTTCCGCCTGGAGCCTGTTCGACACGATCGCGGTCGGCGCGCCTGTCGGGCTCGGGCTGGTGCGGGTGACGAACTTCATCAATTCCGAACTCTGGGGCCGACCGACGGACGTGCCGTGGGCGGTCGTCTTCCCCAATGGCGGCCCCTTCGCCCGCCATCCGAGCCAGCTCTATGAAGCGCTTCTGGAAGGGCTCGTTCTCTTTCTCGTCCTCTTCGTGCTCACGCACAAGGGGTTGAAGCTGAAGCAGCCGGGCTTTCTCGCGGGCGTCTTCATCGCCGGCTACGGGCTCTCGCGCATCGTGGTCGAGTTCTTCCGCGAGCCCGACGCGCATATCGGCTATCTCGCCGGCAACTGGCTCACCATGGGTATGTTGCTTTCGGTGCCGCTGGTGCTGCTCGGCCTCTGGGCGATGGCCCGGGCGCGGGTTCGGCCGCGCCGGGCGGCGTGAGCCTGAGACGCCGCATCGCCGAACTGATCGCCGAGACGGGGCCGATCCCCGTCTCGCACTATATGGCGCTCTGCCTCTTCGATCCGGCGGACGGCTATTATACGACGCGCGAGCCCTTCGGCGCGAAAGGCGATTTCACGACGGCGCCCGAAGTCAGTCAGATGTTCGGAGAACTCGTCGCCGTCTGGCTCGCTTCCGCCTGGCAGACACAAGGCGCGCCGAAAGAGGCGGTTCTGGCCGAGATCGGGCCGGGACGCGGCACGCTGATGCGCGACATGCTGCGAACGCTTGCCCGCATCGCGCCGGAATTGACGCAGCGCGTCGCGTTGATCGAGACCAGCCCGCGCCTTGTCGAGGTGCAGAAGCAGACGCTGGGCGGGACCGCCGCGACCTGGCACCGCGATATCGCCGAACTGCCAGCCGCGCCGCTCTTCATCGTCGGCAACGAACTCTTCGACGCGATCCCGATTCGCCAGTTCGTCAAGACGCCGCAAGGCTGGCGCGAGCGCTGCGTCGCGATTGATGCCGATGGCGGATTGGCATTCGTCGCCGGTCCCGGCACGACCGACATTGAACTTCCCGATGCAGCTTCCGGCGCCATCTTCGAGATCGCCCCCGCGCGAACGGCGCTGATGCAGCGCATCGCCGAGCGCATCGCCCGGCACGGCGGCGCCGGCCTGTTCATCGACTACGGTCATCTGGCGAGCGGCGTCGGCGACACGTTGCAGGCGATGCGCGCGCACGCTTATGTCGACGTGCTGGCGACGCCCGGCGCGGCGGACCTGACGAGCCATGTCGACTTCGCCGAACTTGCCGCCGCCGCGCGCGGGGCCCGCCTCGAAACGCGAATGATGACGCAGGCGCGATTCCTGCTCGGCATGGGCCTCGTCGAACGTGCGGGCCAACTCGGCGCAGGTAGCGATGCCGCCTTGCAGGAGCGATTGCGCAGCGAAGTCGAACGGCTCGCCGCACCCGCCCAGATGGGCGACCTGTTCAAGGTGCTGATGGTGGGGAAAAGCATCACTGGTCTGCCTCCGGCCTGAACACCCCCCAATTGACACCACCCCTCCCCTCCACCACCATCACGCCCGAATGGCGGGGAATGGCGGCAGACGAAAAGGCACCACATGCTCGATGCGACGCGGCCGGACCCGGTGCGGTCCGATCTTCTTGACGGCCTTGCGGACAAGGGCGTGCGGCACGCCTTATTCACGCGGGCCGGAGGCGTTTCGGACGGCATCTATCGCGGCCTCAATGTCGGCCTCGGCTCGGGCGATTCGCGCGACGCCGTCCTTGAGAATCGCCGCCGCGCCGCCAGATGGCTTGGCGTGCCCGAGACGCATCTGGCCACGGTCCATCAGATCCATTCGCCCCATGTCGAGATCGTCACCAATCCGATTCCCCTCGATGAACGCCCGAAGGCGGATGCGCTGGTGACGGCAACGCCTGGCCTTGCGCTCGGCATCTTGACCGCCGATTGCGGGCCTGTTCTCTTTGCCGACGCCAAAGCCGGCATCATCGGCGCCGCCCATGCCGGCTGGAAGGGCGCGCTCTACGGCATCATCGAAAACACGCTCGCCGCGATGGAAAGCCTCGGCGCGGACCGGGCGAATATCCATGCAGCCCTCGGCCCCGCGATCAGCGCTGCGAACTACGAGGTCGGCCCCGAGCGCATCGCCGATCTGATCGCCGCAGACAGGGCCAACGACGCCTATTTCATCCCTTCCCATACGGCCGGCCATGCGCTTTTCGACCTGAACCGCTATACGCTCGACCGGCTGAAGCGTGCCGGCGTGACGGTTGACCATGTCGCGCGCTGCACCTATGCGGAAGCCGACAACTTCTTTTCCTACAGGCGGACGACGCACAGGCAGGAGCCCGATTACGGCCGCCAGCTCTCCGCCATCGTCCTGGAGACCTGATTGATGGCGCTGCATTTCGACAGAACCGAATTCGATTCCCGCCGGGACCGGCTGCTCATCGAGATGACCGAGCGCAAGCTAGACGCCATGCTGCTTTTCGCGCAGGAAAGCATGTACTGGCTGACCGGCTACGACACGTTCGGCTTCTGCTTCTTCCAGTCGCTGGTCGTGAAATCCGACGGCTCGATGGTGCTTTTGACCCGTTCGGCCGACATGCGCCAGGCAAAGCACACCTCGATCATCGACAATGTCGTCCTGTGGACCGACCGCGACAAGGCCGATCCGGCCGCCGATCTGCGCAACCTCTTGAACGATCTCGATCTTCTCGGCTGCCGCATCGGCGTCGAATACGACACGCACGGCCTGACCGGCCACAATGCGCGCCTGCTCGACGAGCAGTTGAAGACGTTCGGCAAGATCGAGGACGCATCCGACATCGTCTCGCGGCTGCGCCTCTTCAAGAGCCCGGCCGAGATCAAGAAGGCCGAGCGCGCGGCAGCACTCTCCGACGACGCGCTCGACGCGGCTCTGCCACTGATCAAGCAGGGCGGCGACGAGGGCTCGATCCTGGCGGCCATGCAGGGCGCGATCTTTGCCGGCGGCGGCGACTATCCGGCCAACGAGTTCATCATCGGCTCCGGCGTGGATGCGCTTTTGTGCCGCTACAAGTCCGGCCGGCGCAAGCTGACCAAGACCGACCAGTTGACGCTCGAATGGTCGGGCGCCTTCGCGCATTACCATGCCCCGATGATGCGAACCGTGATGGTCGGCAAGGCTACCAAGCGTCATCAGGAACTCTACGAGGCCGCCCATGACGCGCTGCTCGCCGTCGAAAAGGCGATGGCGCCGGGCAACAGTTTCGGCGACGTCTTCGACGCCCATGCCAAGGTGATGGAGGCGCGCGGCCTGACGCGCCACCGGCTCAACGCCTGCGGCTATTCGGTCGGCGCGCGCTTCACGCCGTCCTGGATGGACAAGCAGATGTTCTTTTCCGGCAACCCCGAGCCGATCGCGCCCGACATGACGCTTTTCGCGCATATGATCATCATGGATTCGGATTCGGAGACCGCCATGAGCCTCGGCCGCACCTATCTGACAACCGATGCCGCCCCCCGCGCCCTGTCGCGCCACGGTCTCGACTTGATCGTGCGATGACGGCATAGTCTCGCCATGACCGCCGCCCCGACGCCCCTTTCGCACGCAATCGCGCTCCTGACGGCGCTGACGCTCGCCGGTTGCGCCGGCTCGAACGCGCTCCAGCCCAACGCGCTGACGAGCACGCAGGAAGAGGCGATCGCGGCCGCCTCCTCGAACGCGGCCGGTCGCCAGACCGCCTCGCTCGCCGCCGCGGCCAATCCGCAGCTTGCGATCCCGCCGGCGGTCGGCGCGCCGCAAACCGCCATCGGCCCGCTCAACGCACAACTCGCCGCGCGGGCGCAGGAACTCGGCATTCCGCTGAACCCTGCCGCGGGCGCGGACGGGCTGACGATGAAGGGCTATTTCTCGGCCATCACCGAAGGGCCGCAGACGACCGTCATCTATGTCTGGGATGTGATCGACGGACAGGGCAACCGGCTGACCCGTATCCAGGGCCAGGAGCGCGGCGCGCGCACGGCCGGCGAAGGCTGGACGAGCGTCGAGCCCGAACTGATGCAGCGCATCGCCGACCAGACGATCGACGCCTATGCGTCCTGGCTTCTCGCCCGCGCAAGTTGAATCGCGCCCAAAGGACGGGACTCACCGAACTGAATCGGAACTGAATGCGGGCCAAGGGTTGCATTCGCGGCGCTTGCCGGTAAAAGGCCGGTCAAATCCTTTGCCGGGGACCTCACTACATGAAGCTTTTCGCGGGAAATTCGAACCGGGTGCTGGCCGAGGCCGTCGCCCGATACCTGAACATTCCCCTCGGCAAGGCCAGCGTCCGCCGTTTCGCCGATCAGGAGATCTTCGTCGAGATCCAGGAAAACGTGCGCGGCGAGGATGTCTTCATCCTCCAGTCGACGTCCTATCCTGCCAATGACCACCTGATGGAAATGCTCATCATGATCGACGCCTTCCGCCGGTCCTCGGCGCGGCGCATCACGGCGGTCATTCCCTATTTCGGCTATGCACGGCAGGACCGCCGCGCGTCTGGCCGCACGCCGATCTCGGCCAAGCTCGTCGCCAACATGATCACCCGCGCCGGTGCCGACCGCATCCTGACGCTCGACCTTCATGCCGGGCAGATCCAGGGCTTCTTCGACATCCCGACCGACAACCTCTTCGCGGTGCCGGTCCTGGCGCGCGACGTGAAGGCGAATTATTCGCTACCCAACACGATGGTCGTCTCGCCGGATGTCGGCGGCGTGGTGCGCGCCCGCGCGCTCGCCAAGCGCATCGATTCCATGCTCGCCATCGTCGACAAGCGCCGCGACCGGCCGGGCGAATCCGAAGTCATGAACATCATCGGCTCGGTCGAGGGCAAGGACTGCCTTTTGATCGACGACATCGTCGATTCGGGCGGCACGCTGTGCAACGCCGCCGACGCGCTTCTGGCCAACGGCGCCACCAGCGTCACCGCCTACATCACCCACGGCGTGCTCTCCGGCGGCGCGGTCGCACGTATCACCGGATCGAAGCTGAAGGAACTGGTCACCACCGATTCCATCCAGCCGACCTCGGCCGTCGAAGCCGCGCACAACATCCGCGTCGTCTCGATCGCCGACCTGATCGGCGAAGCGATCTCGCGCACATCGTCCGAGGAATCGGTCTCGAGCCTGTTCGACTAGGAAAACAGATGGACGCCAAAAAACGGTTCTGGTTGATCGCAGGGCCGAACGGCGTCGGCAAGACGACCTATGCGTTCAAGCATGTTGTCGCGATCAGCGGCTCGGTCAACTTCGTCAACATGGATGAAATCGCGCGCGGCCTCTCGCCGCTGTCTCCGGTCGCTGCCGAACGCGAGGCGGCGCGCGTCGCGCTCTGGCGCGCCCGTTTTTTCATTGCCAACGACATCGTCTTTTCAATGGAAACGACGATGTCGGGCAATGTCCACCTCGCCTTGATGGACGAAGCACGGGAGGCGGGCCTGTCCCCCGTCCTGCTCTATTTCTCGGTCCGCGAGCCGGAAATTTCCTTGCAGCGCATCGCCCGCCGTGTCGCCGAAGGCGGACATGACGTCGCCGAAGACGTGGTTCGGCGACGGTTCGCGCGAAGCCATGCGAACCTTCCGCGATATGCCGCTGCCGCCGACCTCTGGCGCGTCTACGAGGCATCCGGGCCGAAGCCGTGCCTGGCACTCGAGGGTCGCGGTCAAACGCTCGACCACCGCGACGACGACTGCCTTGGCGGCGCCAACGAGATGATCCGCGACTTCGCCGCCGGTCTATCGCAGTAGCACCCACCCCATCCCCGCCAGCGCCGCGACCGCCAGCACGGCGATCAGATTGACGTGGAAGCGCAGCAACGCGACGGCGGCGGCGACGGCGATCAGGGCTGCGATCGGATCGAAGGTGGACAGGTCCGGCAGCAGGATGCGAAACGGCCCCGCCTCTACCTCGGAGAGTTCCCCGAACAGCACATGCAGGCCGAACCAGACGGCGAGATTGGCGATGACGCCGACCACCGCCGCCGTCACCGCCGACAGAGCGTTCGCCAGCCAGCGCACGTTGCGCACCGTCTCGACATAGGGCGCGCCGGCGAATATCCAAAGGAAGCACGGCGCGAAGGTGAACCAGAGCGTGACGATAGCGCCGGCGACACCTCCCGTCAGCGGCTCGAAGCCGGACAGACGGGCGCCGCCGAGGAAGCCGACAAAGACGAGAACGAGGATCAGCGGTCCGGGCGTGGTTTCGGCCAGCCCCAGCCCGGTCAGCATCTCCTCCGGCCGCAGCCAGCCATAGATCTCGACCGCCTGCTGCGCGACATAGGCAAGCACCGCATAGGCGCCGCCGAATGTCACCGCCGCCATCACCGAGAAGAAACCGGCCTGCTGGGTGTAGACGTTCTGCGCGCCGGCGGCGAGATAGAGCAAGACCAGCGGCAAAAGCCAGATCGAAAGCCAGATTGCGGTCGTGCGCAGGAATCGCGGCAGGCTCGGTCGCGCCCAGTCCGGCAGGTCACGCACCGGCGCGGGGTCGGACGCGCCCTTGCCGTTTCCCGTCACCCCGAAAGCGCCGAGCGCGGCGGCGGCGAGGATGACGACCGGAAACGGAATCTGCAAAAGCGCGATGGCGACGAAGGCGAAAATCGCGATCGCGACCATCGCCGGCCCCTTGAGCGCCCGCTTCGAGACCTTGATCAAGGCTTCGAGGACGATGGCGAGGACGGCGGCCTTGAGCCCGAAGAGCAGCCCCTGGACGATCGTCACCTCGCCGGCGACGATGTAGATCGCCGACAGGATGGTGATGAGGACCGCGCCGGGCAGGACGAAGAGCAGGCCGGCGATCAGTCCGCCGACCGTGCCCTTCAAGAGCCAGCCGGCATAGGTCGCAAGCTGCATCGCCTCGGGGCCTGGCAGCATCATGCAATAGTTGAGCGCGTGCAGGAAACGCGGCTCGTCGAGCCAGTCGCGTTCTTCGACCAGTTCGCGGTGCATCAGTGCGATCTGGCCTGCCGGCCCGCCGAAGGAGAGAAGGCCGATCTTCGCGAAGACGCGCGTGACCTCGCCGAGCGATGGGTCTGAATGTGGCTGCACACGCATTTCCTGTTCAAGTCGCCGGCAAAGTAGTTCGCGCTTTGTATCAGCTCAATGACACATCCGATTCATCTCCAAGAGAAATCACGCGCCCGATGCCGATCGCGCCGAGGAAGGCCGTATCGTGGCTGACGACGAGAAGGGCGCCGCCGAAATCGCGCAGACCTGCCTCGACCTCGGCGATGGAATCGAGATCGAGATGATTGGTCGGTTCGTCGAGGAGGAGAAGGTCCGGCGGGTCGTCGCCGCCGGCGACGCAGGCGAGCCCCGCGCGCAGGCGCTCGCCGCCGGAAAGCGTGGCGACGCGTTGCAAGGCGGCATCGGCGCGGAACGCATAGCGGGCGAGCGCCGCGCGGCAGGCATTTTCGCTCGCCCCCGGATTGATACGCCGGAAATTCTCGACGATAGAGCGCGCGGGGTCGAGCAGGCTCACATGCTGGTCGAAACTTGCGAGTCGCGCCGGCACGCGCAGCGAACCGCCAAGCGGCGGCAATGTTCCGGCGAGCGTCTTGAGGAGCGTCGACTTGCCCGCCCCGTTCGGGCCGGCGATGGCCACGCGTTCCGGCCCGACGATGACGAGATCGATCCCGGCGCGGACCGGGTGGCCGCCGAATCCGATGGCGAGGCCGCGTGCATCGACAAGCAGTTTGCCGGCCGGAACATGCGCCTTGCCGGGCATGGCGGAAAAAGGCGTTATGCGCTCCACCGCTGCGCGGGCCTGCGCCAGCATATCGGCCGCCTCCCTGCCCTGCCGCTCGGCGAGGCGACTGCCGCGCGCCGCCGTCGCCTCGGCGCGCTGCTGCTTCGCGTCGAGCAATATCTTGGGATCGGAACTGCTCTGACGCAGCTTGCGGCCACGTGCATCGCGGCGGTCCTGCTTCTCGCGGGCGATCTGCGCTGCGCGCGTTGCCTGTCTGGCCTGCGCTTCGGCCGACTGAAGCTGGCGATGGGCGATCTCGCGCTCTGCATCGCGCGCGGCCTGATAGGCGTCGAAATTGCCGCCATATATCTTGGTGCCGAGCGTCGACAATTCGACGATCCGGTCCATCCGGTTCAACAGCGCGCGGTCGTGGCTGGCCACCAGCGCTCCGCCCTTCCAGTTCGCGACCAGTGACGCAACGAGAGCGCGGCCCTCGGCATCGAGATTGTTGGTCGGCTCATCGAGCAGAATCATGTCGGGCGCGCCGAAGGTCAAAGCGGCAAGCGCGGCCCGGGTGCGCTGCCCGCCGCTGAGGCTCGACAGAAGGCGTGCGGGCGCCATCCCTGCCAATCCGACATCGGCCAGCGCTTTTTCGAGACGGGCATCGAGTGTCCAGTCGACCAGGGCGACCTCTTCGGCATTCGCCGTACCGGCGAGTGCGCGTTCGGCATGGCGAAGGGCGTCGCCGACGCCGAACAGGTCGGCGACCGTTTCGCCCTCGCCGACATCGTTCATCTGGCGCAGGACGGCGATCGTGCCGGAACGCTCTACGCTGCCCGACGACGGCACGGCATCGCCCGCGAGCAACGCCAGAAGCGACGACTTGCCGACCCCGTTGCGCCCGACGAGCCCGGTGCGTTCGGGTCCGAACGAAAGATCGAGATTTTCGAGAAGAACCCGCCCGTCAGGCAGGCGGAAGGTCAGGTTGCGAACGGAAAGAAACGGCATGTGACACCATTGGAGCGGCTGCGAGGCGGGCGGAAAAAGCGCGCGTCGTGTCGTTCATCGGTGTCGACCTCCTGTTGGAACTTCCGTGCTGGACCGTTCAGATAGGCCGGCGCGAAGATTTGTTCAACCCGCGCTTGCGTCGATGCGGCAGGCGACGGAAGATCGCCCCGGACCGTCACGCGGCTGTCAGCCTGCCCGGCTAGAAGGCAGGCCCCGCACGACGACGCACTGCAACCCTAGGGATGGACTCGATGAAGATCATATTTACGGCGGCTCTGGCAGCCGGACTTGTCACGGGAATGGCAACGGCGCAGGAAAGCAGCGCACCGGCAATGGCAGACGAAGCCGGCTCGGGCGCGCATGAAAACCGGATCGACGTGATCCGTCCCGACGCGCCGGAACTGGCGGCCCATGGCGACCTGCCGATCGGCGTTCGCACCGTCGAGGTGACGAACACCGACCAGATCGACGTCGCCAACACGACCGCCGATGGCGAGCCGCCGCGCTATGACCGCAAGCTGACGCTGGAAATCTGGTATCCGGCGGCCGAAGGCACGGGCGACGAAGGCACATACACCACGCTTCTGCGCGACGGTGAGACCGAGGTGACGCTGACGGGCCGCGGGGTGCGCGACGCCGAGCCGGCAGCCGAGGGCGGCCCCTATCCGCTCGTCATCATCTCGCACGGCTATCCGGGAAATCGACTCCTGCTCAGCCACCTGGCCGAGAATCTTGCGACCAAAGGCTATGTCGTCGCCTCGATCGATCATCTGGAATCGACCTACAGCGACCAGGGCGCCTTCGGCTCGACGCTGGTCAATCGCTCGCTCGACCAGATCTTCGTGCTCGACGAGATCGAGCGCATGAACGGCGAGGACGGCGACTTCCTGTCCGGCCTCGTCGACACCGCCAATACCGGCCTGATCGGCTATTCGATGGGCGGCTACGGCGCGGTCATCACCGCCGGCGGCGGCGTCACCGAGACGTCCGTCGGCTATGAGTGGGGCGCGCCGGCCGGCACGCTCGCCATCCACCAGGCCGGCTCGCCCGAGCATGGCGAGCGCGCCGAAGACCGCATCAAGGCGGTCGTCGCCTTCGCGCCCTGGGGCCGCCAGCGCGGATTCTGGGACGCCGAGGGGCTGAAGGGCATCGAGACGCCGATCTTCTACGTCGCCGGGTCCGCGGACGATGTCTCGGGCTATGAGGACGGGGTGAAGACGCTCTATGACGAGACCGTCAATGCCGAGCGCTATCTCCTGACCTTCGAGAACGCCAATCACAACGCCGCCGCCCCGATGCCGGCGCCGGCCGAAAGCTGGACGGTTTCCGAAAAGCTCGGCTACGCGCCCTTCGATCATTATGCCGATCCGGTCTGGGACACGGTTCGGATGAACAACATCGCACAGCATTTCGTCACCGCCTTCCTCGGCAAGGAACTGAAGGGCGAGGAGGAAATGGGCGACTATCTCGACCTCGTCGAGAATGCCGCCGATGGCGTCACCGCGCTCGACGACGAGGACGAGCCGACCGACGAGCACACCTACTGGAAGGGCTTTGCCGACCGCACCGCGATGGGCCTGTCGCTGATGCACGCCACTCCGGCAGCGCAATAATCAGCGCATGACATTTCGCAGCAGGGCGACGAGTTCGCCCTGCCTGTGCGTGTCGGTCTTGGCGAAGATCGCCTTCAGCCGGTGGCGCGCGGTCTCGCGGGCGATGCCGAGCATCTCGGCCGCCCGGTCGATGCTGTCGCCATTGGCAATGAGGACCGCAAGACGTGCCTCGGCTTCAGTGAGACCGAAGACCGATTGCAGCGTCTCCGTGCTCGTGCGCGGGCCGGCATCGGGGTCGCGCAGCAGGACGATGACACGCGCTTCGCTGTGCAGCCGCGTGACGAAGGCCGGAAGGTCGACGATTTCCGCGACGAGCGGCCGCCGGCCCGGCCGCAGGATCGGGATCGGCACCGCCCGCGCCGCATCTTCAAAGCCGGCCCGCATTCGCACGGTCTGTCCGATGAGCGTATGCAGCGCCCGGTTGCTGTCGGCATGAATGGCGGTCAGACGTCCGCTGACGAGACGGATCACCCGCGGATTGCTGTCGAGCAGCGCACGCGCCGGCGCATTCATCTCGATGACGGTTCGGTCGGCGGAGATCAGGATGGCTGCCTCCGCCAGAGTGTCGAGAATTTCGAGCCCGGTGATGCCCCGCGCATTGTTGAAGAAGCCCGACAGCTTAACCATCCGGCGCAGATGCGGCGCCAACCGCTCCATCGACTTCGCCTCCTCACGCGTGAAGAACCCCTGGTCGGTGCGCCGCAGCATCGGCACGCACCAGGGCTGGCCATCGACTTTGAAGCCGACCGCCGCAAATCCCGAATAGCCCCATTTCAGATAGAGATCATTATAGGTGGCGAGCGTCCGGCGTTCCTCGTCGCTCGCCAGATCGTGCTCGATGACGACGGTCCGCCCGGATGTGAGCAGCGGCCAGCCGCGGTCCGCCCGGTAGTGGTCGACATACCATTCGCCGGACACGTAGGCCTCGAGAAATTCGGTGTAGGTCGCGGTCGCCGGCATCGCGATGGCCGCCGCCTCGACATCCTTGGGATAGAACATCGCATCGGCAGCGCCGAAGACACCCACGAGATTGCGCAGCGCCGTCGGCCAGTATTCCGGCGCGATGGTCGCTGCATAGCACTCGTCGAGCGCGCGATCGTAGATCGTGTCGGCCATGCCCGTATCCCCCGGACGTTGCTTGAGCCGGCGATGCTCACTTGGAACTAAAGTCTAGCGCAGAATTGACGTTGCGGCAAAGAAAGGTGGCCCAAGAAAATCTCGCCCTGAGACAAGGCAAAGCGCATGGCTTGCGCTATACGCAGCCAGAACCGGAGCCTGCCCCTTGACCGATACGACCGCCCAGCCTGCCGGACTTCCCGCCGAGACGACGGCCTTCGCCGTCATTTTCGCGGTTTCCTTCTGCCACATGCTCAACGATGTGATGCAGTCTCTGCTGGCTGCGCTCTATCCGATGCTGAAGGAGGATTACGGCCTCGCTTTCTGGCAGATCGGTCTCCTGACCATGGCGTTCCAGGTCACCGCCTCGCTCTTGCAGCCGGTCGTCGGGCTTTATACGGACAAGAATCCCAAGCCCTATTCGCTCGCTTTCGGCATGGCGTCGACCTTCTGCGGCCTGCTGCTGCTCGCCTTCGCGCATTCCTACGGCTTCCTGCTGCTCGGCGCCTCGCTGATCGGTATCGGCTCGGCGATCTTCCACCCGGAAGCATCGCGCGTCGCGCGCATGGCGTCGGGCGGACGCTACGGGCTGGCGCAGTCGCTGTTTCAGGTCGGCGGCAATTTCGGCACCGCGATCGGCCCGCTTCTGGCGGCCTTCATCGTGGTGCCGCGCGGGCAGGAAAGCGTCGCCTGGTTCTGCGCCGCAGCGCTCACCGGCATGATCATCCTCACCCGCATCGGCAACTGGTATCAGCGCTACACGGCCGCGCGGAAGTCACGACCGGCGGCCGCCGCGATCGCGCTGCCACGCAACAAGGTGGTGGTCGCGCTGGTCGTGCTCGCGCTGCTCGTCTTCACCAAGAACATCTACATGGCGTCGTTCACCAGCTACTACACCTTCTACGCCATCGAACGCTTCGACGTGACGATCCAGGGCGCGCAGATGATGCTGTTCCTGTTCCTCGGTGCCGTCGCGCTCGGCACGGTGCTCGGCGGCCCGTTCGGCGACCGCTACGGCTCGAAGACGGTGATCTGGCTGTCGATCCTGGGCATCCTGCCCTTCACGCTGGCGCTGCCCTATGTCGGCTTCGAGGCAACCTTGGTGCTGACCTTCGTCATCGGCGTGATGATCGCCTCGGCCTTCCCGGCCATCGTCGTCTTCGCGCAGGAACTGGTGCCCGGCCGGGTCGGCATGGTCGCCGGCATCTTCTTCGGCTTCGCCTTCGGCATGGGCGGCATCGCCGCCGCCGTCCTCGGTGTGGTGGCGGACGCGCGCGGCATCGAGTTCGTCTACACGATCTGCGCCTTCCTGCCGCTTCTGGGACTCTTGACCATCTTCCTGCCCAACATGCGCGAGTTGCACCGCTCCTGATCTTGCGCTATGGAGCCGCCACCCGCGTAGACACCCTTGGAGGCAACGCGGGCGATCGCCGTTGGGATTTTCGGTTCCGGCGGCTTTCGACGTTTGCGGCACGGAACGTCAAGCCGGCGCAAGCGCTCCAGAAACCTGAAAGGAACTGCCATGAGCCACGAGAGCTACACGCTCGAGGCCGAAGCGCGCGAAACGGTCGGTAAGGGGTCCGCCCGTGCATTGCGCCGCGAAGGTCGCGTCCCCGCCGTCATCTACGGCGACAAGAAGGAACCTGTTTCGATTTCGCTCCCCTACAAGGAGCTGTTCATGAAGATCCACGGCGGTGGCTTCATGACGACGATCGCCACCGTCAAGGTCGGCGACAAGTCGTATCAGGTCCTGCCCAAGGATTATCAGCTCGACCCCGTCAAGGACTTCCCCGTCCATGTGGATTTCCTGCGCGTGTCGAAGAAGACCGTCGTCACCGTCGAGGTGCCGGTCCACTTCCTCAATGAGGAAAAGTCGCCCGGCATCAAGCGCGGCGGCGTGCTCAACATCGTCCGCCATGCGGTCGAGGTTCACTGCCCGGCCGACTCGATCCCCGATGCGCTGGAATTCGACCTGACCGGTCTCGACATCGGCGATTCGATCCACATCTCGGCGATCGAGCTGCCGAAGGGCGTCGAGCCGACAATCACCGATCGCGACTTCACAGTTGCCACCATCGCCGCCCCGGCCGTCCTGACGGCCGAGGAAGAGGCCGGCACGACCGAGGAAACCGATGCCGAGGCCGTCGAGGTCGAAGGCGAGGACGAAGCGGCCGAAGGCGAAGGCGACGACGCCGAGGCCAAGGAAGAAAAGGGCGAATAATCGTCCTTTTCTCAGCGTCGAACCCCCACCCTTTATCCCTCCCCCCAAGGGGGAGGGAGGGCATGAACGCCGCGATCCACCGATCGACGCCACGCCCCGGATTGACGGAAAGGTTCGACGCCGACGACCCCCCTCCCCCTTGTGGGGAGGGATAAAGGGTGGGGTCCCTCAGCAAAGACCGTCCCCGGCTTTCAGCCCAGACACGCCCGGAGAAAAACCGACATGCGCATCATTGCAGGTCTCGGCAATCCCGGATCGAAATACGAGAATAACCGGCACAATGTCGGCTTCATGGCGGCGGACGCGATTGCCCGCCGCCATTCCTTTTCGCCCTGGTCGAAGAAGTTCCAGGCGCTGATCTCGTCGGGCACGATCGGCACCGAGAAGGTGCTTCTGATCAAGCCGCAGACCTTCATGAATCTCTCGGGACAATCGGTCGGCGAAGCCATCCGCTTTCACAAGGCCGAGATCGGCGACCTCGTCGTCCTCTATGACGAACTCGATCTGGAACCCGGCAAGGTGCGCATCAAGACCGGCGGCGGCCATGGCGGCCACAACGGCATCAAGTCGATCGACGCTCATTGCGGCAAGGACTATACCCGCGTGCGCATCGGCATCGGACATCCGGGCGTCAAGGAAATGGTGACGAACCATGTCCTCGGCGACTTCGCCAAGGCCGACCATGACTGGCTGGACCCGCTCCTGGACGCGTTCGGCGACCATGCCGAATTTCTGGTCAAGGGCGACGAGGCCGGCTTCATGAACAAGGCCGCATTGGCGGTGCAGGGGAAGAAGGCCGCGCCGAAGCCCGCTGCGAAAGCTCAAAGCCATATCCGTCAGGCCCGCCCGCCGGCCCAGCCGCAGGTCAAGCTGCCCGAAACCGGCCCGATGGCTGCCATGCTCAAGAAGCTGTTCGGCAAGGAATAGGCGCTCTTCCTCCGGAGAGCTTCGCGCTCCGTCGCACCCCCCTCTGGCCTGCCGGCCATCTCCCCCTCAAGGAGGGAGATCACGCACGTGACCAACTCTGCCAGCACCGCTCCCGTTTTCAATGGGACGAAGACGAGATTGATCTCCCCCCTTGAGGGGGAGATGGCCGGCAGGCCAGAGGGGGGGGCGACGGAGCGCGACTTGCGCAGACAGGAGCATGACCCCTTCCTTTTCCTCTCCACCGACCCGATATCTGACGACCACCTCACCACGGACCATCCCATGCCCGACCAGAACGACCTCGACACGATGGAAGCCGTCCTCGATACCATCGCTGACGCCGGCGACGGCGCGCGCGTCTCGGTCGAGAACATCGTCAACGAGGTCGGCGACGACGCCTTCGGGCCGCTGATGCTGATCCCGGCCCTCGTCGCCGTGACGCCGGCAAGCGGCATTCCCGGCCTGACGGCGACAGCCGGGCTGATCATCGCGCTCGTCGCGTTCCAGATGGTCATCGGGCGCAGGGCGCTCTGGCTGCCCGGCTTCATCCTGCGCCGCAAGATATCGCGCGCGAGTCTCGACACGGCGCGCGACTGGCTCGCCCGGCCCGCCCGCATCGTCGACCGGCTGACCGGAAAGCGCCTGTCCTTCCTCGTCAAGCCGCCCTTCTCCCTCGTTCCGGCGCTGATCTGCCTCACCGCCGGGCTGATCATGCCGTTCCTCGAATTCGTGCCCTTTTCCGGCTCGATCATGGCGAGCGCCGTGGCGCTCTTCGCGCTCTCCTTCGTCACCGAGGACGGCATATTGTCGGTTCTCGCGACGATGCTCGTCGCGGGCGTCGGCTATCTGGCCTGGACGGCGATGGTCTGACACTTGACGTCGCGTGCCGCTTTCCCCATAGCCCCCTCAAAGAAAATTTCTGCCACAGGACGGGCATTTCCATGGGTTTCAAATGCGGCATCGTCGGGCTTCCCAATGTGGGCAAGTCGACGCTCTTCAACGCACTGACCAAGACGGCAGCCGCGCAGGCCGCCAACTATCCCTTCTGCACCATCGAGCCGAACACCGGGGAGGTCGCGGTTCCCGATCCGCGCCTGAAGGCGATCGCCGGCATCGCCAAGTCCAAGGAGATCATCCCGACCCGCATCTCCTTCGTCGACATCGCCGGCCTCGTGCGCGGCGCCTCGAAGGGCGAAGGGCTCGGCAACCAGTTCCTCGCCAACATCCGCGAGGTCGACGCCATCGTCCACGTCCTGCGCTGCTTCGAGGATGACGACATCACCCATGTCGAGGGCAAGATCGACCCGGTCGCCGATGCCGAGACGGTCGAGACCGAACTGATGCTCTCCGACCTCGAAAGCCTCGAACGGCGTGCGCTCCAGTTCCGCAAGCGCGCCGCCTCGAAGGACAAGGAAGCGCTGACCGTGCTGCCGATGATGGAAGAGGCGCTGAAGCTTCTCCAGGACGGCAAGCCCGTGCGCATGTTGCTCAAGGGGATTTCGGCCGAGGACCTGCGTATCCTCCAGGGCTTGAACCTTCTCACCTCCCATCCGGTGCTTTACGTCTGCAACGTCGCCGAAGGCGACGCCGCGTCCGGCAACGCGCACACGGCGGCCGTCGCGAAGATGGCCGAGGCGCAGGGCGCGAGCGTCGTCGTCATCTCGGCGGAAATCGAGGCGCAGGTCGCGCAATTGTCCGACGAGGAGGCCGCCGAATTCCTTGGCGATCTCGGGCTCGACGAACCGGGCCTCGATAAGCTCATCCGCGCCGGCTACGAACTTCTCGACCTGATCACCTATTTCACCGCCGGTCCGAAGGAGACGCGCGCCTGGACGGTCGGCAAGGGCTCGAAGGCTCCGCAGGCGGCCGGCGTCATCCACACCGATTTCGAGCGCGGCTTCATCCGCGCCCAGACCATCGCCTATGACGACTACGTGTCGCTCGGCGGCGAGACGGCGGCCAAGGACGCCGGCAAGGCACGCGACGAAGGCAAGGAATATGTCGTGCAGGACGGCGACGTGCTGCTGTTCAAGTTCAACACCTGACGACATCTGAGCCATTGCGCGCGGCGCCACGGCGGGCCACACTATCGTTCAAGATTGAACAGGATCGCGAGCCATGACCGAAAAGCGCTGGGCGTTCGAGGACTTCACAGTCGGGCGTGTCATCGAGCTGCCGGAAAAGCTCGTCACGGCCGAAGAGATCGTCGACTTCGCCTCGCAGTTCGACGCCCAGCCCATGCATCTGGACGAGGAAGCCGGCAAGGCTTCCATTCTGGGGGGGCTTGCCGCATCCGGCTGGCACACCTGCGCGATGTTCATGCGCATGATGTGCGACGCCTTCCTGCTCGACTCGACCTCTCAAGGAGCGCCCGGCGTCGACTATGTGCGCTGGAAGAAGCCGGTGATCGCCGGCGACACGCTGTCCGGCACCTCGACGATCACGGCGGCCCGAATCTCGGCCAAGCGGCCCAATCTGGGCTTCGTCACCGTCGAGCACCGCATCTTGAACCAGAAGGGCGAGACGGTGTGCGAACTCGCCAATACCGGCATGTTCCTGCTGCGCATACCGGGAGCGGCCGCATGACGCTCGACGATTACCTGATGATCGGCCGCAGGATCGAACTCGGCAGCCACACTTTCTCAGCACGCGAAATCAAGGAATTCGCCGCGAAATACGACCCGCAGCCCTTTCATCTCGACGAGGCGGCCGCAGAGAAATCCGTCTTCGGCCGCCTCTGCGCGTCCGGCTGGCACACCTGCGCGATGTGGATGCGCTACAACCTCGAAAAACGGCAGGACATGGAGGGAGCCGGCTGGGGCGGCGACGGCGAAAGGCCCGTCTTCGGCCCCTCGCCCGGCTTCACCAACCTGAAATGGCTGAAGCCCGTCTATGTCGACGAGACGATCACCTTCACCCGCACCGCCAAGGCCCACCGCGCCGTCGCCTCACGCCCCGGCTGGCGCGTCATGACGCTGATCTGCGAGGCGTTCGATTCGGGTGGGGACAAGGTGCTGGAGTTCGAGAGCGCGGTGTTGTTGCAGGCGGATCAGGGCGCGTCATAGGGGAGGCAAGGATCGAGCATGACCTGCTTTTCGCCGATCCGGCTGTATCCGCCGGCAAGCATGACCACGTCGCCCGGTTCGAGGTCATTCGTGGAATAGGTGACGCACATCACCTGCACCCCGGTCGCCTCGCACATGATCAGATAGGCCAGAGCGCCATCGAAGTGGACCTCCGCCACGGGACCAACGATCGTGAAGCTGATGCGGGCGTCGATCTGCGGAGCGCGATCCACCCAGTCGCCGACCGTTGCGCAGGTCGCCGGAATTTCGGGGAACGCTTCTCCGAGAATGAAAGGGCTCGCCGGGTCGCAGCAGGCCTCGGACCATGCAGGACCGGAGAGCAGGAGAAGTCCGGCACTCGCCGCGGCCATGGCTTTTTGAGATCGTTTCATTGATTCCTCCAGGCTCTGATCATGCTTGCAGCTCTTCCATGAAATCGCCGCACCGGCTTCCACAATGGAACGCGAATGTCAGGATTCGCCGACGAAAGGACGTGCCGTGGAGGGATTTGTCGATCATGCCGACTTCTATGCGCGCGGTCCGTATCGCAGCTTCATGCGGGAATGCCGCCTGGTCGGCTCAAAGCCCACGATGGCGTTTCTTGCAGAGCAACCAGCGGGAAACTATCCGGACCCGGCTTTCCCGAACGCCCTGCTCTATCTGTCCTTGAAAGGCGCAAGCGAGGCCGTTTTCGACTGGGGTGCAGGCCGGTGGCAGGGACGATGGCGCTCCGGCGACCTGACGCTCGTACCGCCTCAAAGCCGTTCCGACGTAACGCTTTCAGAACGCCATTCATTCCTCGCCATCTGTCTGCCCGACGATCTCGCCGGTGATCAGATGCCGTGCGATTCGCTCTTCGCAGCGCCGTTTCGCGACGAACTGACGGCCGAGTTGTGCCGCACGCTTTGGGCGGAAGCCGAGAGCACCGATCCCCACGGACAACTCTTCGTGGACCATGCGATCGATTGCCTCATCGCCCGCCTCGGCGCACTCGGCCGGAACCGGGCGAGGCACGATCGCCGATCGAAGCTTTCGGCGCGCGTGATGCGGGAACTCGGCGAATATGTCGATGCCCATTGCGTGCGCAATCTGGCGATCGCCGAACTCGCCGGCATTGCCGGCTGCCGCTCCTCGCGCTTCAACGAACTCTTCCGCAACACGACCGGTATGTCGCCATACCGCTTCGTGATCACGACCCGGCTTGAACGCGCACGGCGCCTGCTTGCCAGCGACGGGAGCCGGTCCGTCAGCGAAATTGCGATCGATTGCGGCTTTTCCAGCCAGTCGCATCTGACGGATGCTTATCGAAATTCGTTCGGCGAAACGCCCGGACAGACGCGGCGTCGCGCATTCGGCCGAAAATGACCCCGGCACGCGTTGCAGCGAAAGCAGTCACGACCGCATCCCCGCTACCATCGCCGCCACCGCCCGGTCGCTCTCGCGCTCGCTGCCCTCAAGTCCCGCCCCGACACCTGCTCGGTCGGGTTCCGGCCGGTTCTGGCTCATCTTGCGCTTGCCGAAGAGGCGGGCGATGGGCAGGCGCAGGCCGACGATGCCGCGAAGCTGAGCGTCGATGAAGCGCTCCGGCGCATCCGTAACGGCCCAGGGCTCGTCCCGTGCTGACTCGTGGCGAAGGGTCAGCCGCGTGACCACATCACGCAGCCGCTCGGCATCCTCGAAGAACTCGACCGGCCCATGGGCATGGACGGCGACGTAGTTCCAGGTCGGCACGACCTTGCCGTGCTCTTGCTTGGCGGCATACCATGACGGCGTGATGTAGGCGTCCGGGCCGGCGAAGATCGCCAGCGCCTCGCCGACAGGCGCAAGCCGCCATTGCCGGTTCGCCTTGGCGACATGACCGTAGAGCATGCCGAACGCGCCCTCGTTCTCGTCCAGTATGAACGGCAGCGGCGTTGCGACCAGCCCCTCGCCGGTCGCCGTGACGAGCGTCGACAGCCCCGCCTCGCGCATGATGGCGGCGAGCGCGGCGGGGTCGTCCTCAAGAAAGGCGGGCGGCGTGTACATACCCCGATCCTAGCATCGCAACCCGCGCGGAAAAGAGGCGAGACCGACAAGCGATTGGACCAGGTTAGTGCCCCTCGAACGCCACCAGCGTCCGGACCGGCACGCCGAGCGCCTCGAGCTTCTTGCGCCCGCCCAGTTCCGGCAGGTCGATGACGAAGCAGGCGGCGACGATCTCGGCGCCCATCTGGCGCAGGAGCTTCACCGCGCCTTCCGCCGTGCCGCCGGTCGCGATCAGATCGTCGACGAGGATCACCTTTTCGCCCGGCGCGACGGCGTCCTTGTGCATCTCCATCTCGTCGAGCCCGTATTCGAGGCTGTAGGCGACGCGCACGGTCTCGTGCGGCAGCTTGCCCTTCTTGCGGATCGGGATGAACCCGGCCGACATCTGGTGGGCAATCGCCCCGCCGAGGATGAAGCCACGCGCCTCGATGCCGGCGATCTTCTCGATCTTGGCTCCGGCATAAGGATGCACCAGCTCGTCGATCGCGCGGCGAAAGGCGCGCGCATCGCCGAGCAGCGTGGTGATGTCGCGGAACATGATGCCCGGCTTGGGATAGTCGGGAATATTGCGGATCGCCGAGACGAGCGTGTCGTGAAGGGTCGTGTGCATGGCTGCCCCGCAATGGATGTGCGCTATTGGTAGAAGAAGGCGGCGGCGAAAGGAAGCCGCGTGCGCCCACGAAAAAGGGCGCCCGCAGGCGCCCCTTGAAAAACCCTGGCGAAACGTCAGTGCGCGACGTTCGACCAGATCTTGCGCTTGGTGAGATACACCAGCACGGCAAAACCGATCAGGAATAGCATGACCACGAAGCCCATGCTCTTGCGGTCCTCCATATGCGGCTCGGCCGCCCACATCAGGAACTGGGTCACGTCACGCGCATATTGCTCGACCGTCTCGGGCGAGCCGTCGTCATAGGAGACGGCGCCTTCCTGCAAAGGCGGCGCCATGGAAAGCGACGAGCCGGCGATGAAATGCGGGTTGTAATAGGTGCCCGGCTGCTGCTCGTAGCCTTCGGGCGCCTCTTCATAGCCGGTCAGAAGATTGTAGATGTAATCCGGACCGCTTTCGGCATATTGCGTGAAAATGTCGATGACGAAGAGCGGGAAACCGCGCTCGACGGCGCGCGCCTTGGCGATCAGCGACAGGTCCGGCGGAGCCGCGCCGTTGTTGGAGGCCGCGGCGGCTTCCGCATTGGCGAACGGGCTGGGGAAATAGTCGGACGGGATCGCCGCTCGCATGAACATGTCGCCGGCGGCGTCCGGGCCGTCCTCGATCTCGTATTCGCCGGCCAGCGCGCGCACCTGCGGCTCCGAATAGCCGAGATCTTCGAGCGTGCGGAACGCGACGCGTTCGAGGCCGTGGCAGGCCGAACAGGACTCGCGGTAGACCTTGAGGCCGCGCTGCAACGCGCCGCGGTCATAATGGCCGAACGGGCCGGCAAAGCTCCAATCCTGCTCGACCGGCTTGATCAACGGGTAGTGCGGGGTTTCGCCTTCTTCCGCAGCACCCGCCATCATCGTCGCACCGACGACGAAACCGAGCGCGGCAATCCCCTTGAGAACAGTCTTCATGTCGTGTCAGTCCTTTCGAGCCGGCGCGCCGGTTCAGCCTTTGGTTTCCGGCGACGCATTGGCGCCGGCGGGCTGGACGGATGCCGCCCCCTTGTTCTTGGCAAGCACCGCTTCGGTGATCGAGTTCGGCAGGCGCTTCGGCGTCTCGATCAGGCCGAGAACCGGCATGACGATCAGGAAGAAGCCGAAATAATAAAGCGTGGCGATCTGCGACATGATCACATAGGCGCCTTCCGCCGGCTTGGCGCCGAGCCAGCCGAGGAAGATCGAGTTCGCCACGAACAGCCAGAAGAATAGCTTGTACCAGGGGCGGTACACGGCCGAACGCACCTTGGACGTGTCGAGCCAGGGCACGAAGAACAGCACCGCGATGGCGCCGAACATAGCGAGCACGCCGCCGAGCTTGGAATCGATCGGCCCGATATTGAAGGTGATGGCGCGCAGGATCGCGTAGAAGGGCAGGAAGTACCATTCCGGCACGATATGCGACGGCGTCTTCAGGGAATCCGCCATGATGTAGTTGTCCGCATGTCCCAGATAGTTCGGGATGTAGAAGACGAAATAGGCGAACATGATGAAGAACAGCACCATGCCGAACGCGTCCTTGACGGTCGCATAGGGCGTGAAGGGCAGCGTGTCGGTCTTCTGCTTGACCTCGATGCCGGTCGGGTTGGTCTGCCCCGTCACATGCAGCGCCCAGACGTGGAGGACCACGACGCCGGCGATCATGAAGGGCAGGAGATAATGCAGCGAGTAGAAGCGGTTCAGCGTCGGATTGTCGACCGCGAAGCCGCCGAGCAGGAGCTGCTGGACCCATTCGCCGACGAGCGGGATGGCGGTGAAGAAGCCGGTGATGACCGTCGCGCCCCAGAACGACATCTGGCCCCAGGGCAGCACGTAGCCCATGAAGGCGGTCGCCATCATCAGAAGGTAGATGATCACGCCGAGAATCCACAAAAGCTCGCGCGGCGCCTTGTAGGAGCCGTAATAAAGACCGCGCGCGATGTGCAGATAGACGGCAACGAAGAACATCGACGCGCCATTGGCGTGGATGTAGCGCATCAGCCAGCCCGAATTCACGTCGCGCATGATCTTCTCGACCGAATCGAACGCCATGTCGACATGGGCCGAATAGTGCATGGCGAGCACGATGCCGGTCACGATCTGCACGACCAGCATGATCGAGAGAATGCCGCCGAACGTGTAGGCATAGTTCAGGTTGCGCGGAACGGGATAGGAAACGAACGAGTCATGCACCAGCCGCGGCAGCGGCAGGCGTGAATCGATCCAGCGTCCGATGCCGGTCGTCGGCGTGTAGGTAGAGTGTCCACCGCTCATTATTGTAAGCTCTCTCTTGACTTAGCCGATTCTGATGACCGTCTCGGAAATGAATTCGAACACCGGCACGGGCAGGTTCGTCGGCGCCGGGCCGGTGCGGATGCGGCCGGCGGTGTCGTAGTGCGACCCGTGGCAGGGGCAGAACCAGCCGCCGAAATCGCCCGCCTGGCCGAGCGGTACGCAGCCCAGATGGGTGCAGGAGCCGACCATGACGATCCAGTTCTCCATGCCCTCGCCGGCCGAGCGCGCGAGGTCCGTCGCCGGCTCCGCATCGCCGAGATTCTCGTTGCGGGCGACCGGGTCCTTGAGCTCGGAGAGTTCGACGGCCTGGGCCTCGGCGACTTCCTCTTCCGTGCGGTTGCGAATGAAGATCGGCTTGCCGCGCCACTTCGCCGTCACCGACATGCCCGGCTCGATCGCCGACACGTCGACATCGACGGTCGCGAGCGCAAGCGTCGAGGCATCGGGGCGCATCTGGTCGATGAAAGGCCAGGCAACGCCGCCGACGGCGACGACGCCAGCCATGCCGGTTGCGATGTAGAGAAAGTCGCGGCGGGTCGGCTCTGTCGTATCGTTCACGCTCACGGGACTATGATCCTTATTGCCTCACTTCGACCGCAGGAACCGTGATCCCCACCCGTCCCGGACACGCTTCGCAAAGGCAAGCGATGCCGGGGGCGTCCCCCAGTCATTTGGCGAAGGTTTCTATGCCCGCCTCGCCATCTTGTCCAGACGTTACAAGGGCGTGAGGGCAGTTTGTCGCGGGGTTGTTGATAGTCGAAAACATCGTCTGCGCGGCTTAGCTCGCACCCAGCCGCGCCAGCACCTCGGGAGAAATGCCGTAGTCGGCGATGGCATCGTGGTGGCGGCGAAGGCCGATCAGCTCGCGCTGGATGAAATAGGCATGAACGGCCTCGGCGGCGGCTTTCAAGAGAGCCGCCCGTTCCGCGTCGCCCACCTCATGGGCGGCGAGCGCCGCAAGCGTCAGGGCGACACGGTCGCCGGCGCGTCCGAGCGAAGACGCCATCTCGCCCGCAAGCTCGTAATCCAGCGTGTCGAGCCCCGTCTGAAAACGTGCGCCGCCTGGGCCGGGAAGCCGAAGCGTCATCGCCCTACTCCGCCGCCAGGCTCTGCGCGAGGAAACCGCCGGACTGGCGCTTCCAGAGTTGCGCGTAAAGACCGTCGCGCGCGATCAGAGCCTCATGCGTCCCCTCTTCCACGATGCGGCCCTCGTCGATGACGATCAGCCGGTCGAGCGCCGCGATGGTCGAGAGCCGGTGCGCGACGGCGATCACGGTCTTTCCTTCCATCAGGCGGTAGAGATTGTCCTGGATCGCCGCCTCGACCTCCGAATCGAGTGCCGAGGTCGCCTCGTCGAGCATCAGGATCGGCGCGTCCTTCAGCATCATGCGCGCGATCGCGATGCGCTGGCGCTGGCCGCCGGAAAGCTTGACCCCGCGTTCGCCGACATGCGCGTCATAGCCGGCGCGGCCCCTGGGATCGGACACGCCGGCGATGAAGTCGTGCGCCTCGGCGCGACGCGCCGCCTCCACCACCTCCGCCTCGCTCGCATCGGGCCGCGCATAGGCGATGTTGTCGTGGATCGAGCGGTGCATCAGCATCGGGTCCTGCGCGACGACGCCGAACTGCGCGCGCAGCGATCCTTGAGTCAGCGAACGGATGTCGCGCCCGTCGATCAGGATGCGGCCGGCCTCGACATCGTAAAGCCGCAGGATCAGGTTGACGATCGTGGTCTTTCCCGCGCCCGAGGGACCGACCAGCGCCACCTTCTCGCCGGGCCGGATGTGGAGGTTGAGACCGTCGATGATGCCGCCGTCCTTGCCATAATGAAAGGAGACGTTCTCGAAACGTATCTCGCCCTTCGCGCGCGGTGCGACGATCGCATCGGCGCTGTCCTTCAACGCCGGCTCGACCGAGATCGTGCCGGTCGCATCCTGGATCGTGGCATAGTTGCGGATCAGCCCGTTGATGTTGAACATCATGTAGCCCGACATCTGGTTGAGCCGGTAGGCCAGCCCCATCGCGGCCGCGATCGCGCCCGTCGAGGCTGCGCCCGCCATCCAGCTTTGCAGCGCCAGAAGGAAGATCGCCGCCATCATGAAGCCGTTGATGATGGCGACCGCGGCGCGCACACGGGTGATCGAGCGCGTCAGCCGCTTCACCGCCATCAGATAGCCGTGCATCCCCTCGCGCACGAAGGAATGCTCGCGCCCGCCCGAATCGAAAAGCTTGACCGCAAGGATGTTGGTGAAGGCGTCGACCAGCCGTCCGTTGACGACCGACCGTTCGTCCGCCGTGCGCCGTCCGGCGGCGCGCAATGGCGGCAGGAGCTTCCAGCCGGCCACCGCATAGGCGGCGATCCAGAGGCCGAGCACCGCCAGCATCCACGGATCGACCGAGAACATGATCGTGGCAGCGAGCGTCAGGAAGGTGACGAAGCCCCAGACGGTTTGCAGCGAGGAGATGATGAAATCGCCCGTCGCCTCCGCCCCTTGCGTGATCTTGGTCGCGATGCGGCCTGCGAAATCGTTCTGGAAGAAGGTGTAGGGCTGCTCGATCACGCGCCGGAACGCCTGCCAGCGCACGCGCTGATAGAAATTCGGCGCGATCGTCTGTTCTTCCACCACGGTCTGGAAGATCATCGCGATGGCGCGCACCAGGAGCACGAGCAGGAGATATCCGAGGATCGCCCAGCCATATTCGGTCAGGAGCGCCGTCGGCGAGGTCGTCTCCAGAATGTCGATGATCTTGCCGAGTGCCCAGTAGAGACCGGCATCGACCGCGCCCGTCAAACCGCCCGCGACCAGCAGCAGCACGAACGGAACCGGCGCCTGCCGGGCGAAGTATCCGATGAAGCCGAAGGCGGTCTTGGGCAGCACCGCGCGATCCGTATCGGCGAACGGATCGATGACGTTCTCCACGCGCCGCCACGCCCGCTCCGACAGGCGTGGCGTGATCGTCTCGTCCGTCTTCACCGGCGCGTCGTTCATTCGGCTGCGATGTCCTTTTCGCCGTCGGCCTCGTCGGGCAGAAGGAATCCGCCCGACTGCCGGTTCCACAGATGGGCATAAAGCCCGTCTTTTGCGATCAATTCCTCGTGCCTGCCGTCCTCGATCACATGGCCCTTGTCCATGACGACCAGCCGGTCCATGGCCGCGATGGTGGAGAGGCGATGGGCGATGGCGATCACCGTCTTGCCTTCCATCAGGCGGTAGAGGTTCTCCTGGATCGCCGCCTCGACCTCCGAATCGAGCGCTGAAGTGGCCTCGTCGAGGATCAGGATCGGCGCGTCCTTGAGCATCACGCGGGCGATCGCGATGCGCTGGCGCTGGCCGCCGGAAAGCTTGACCCCGCGCTCGCCGACATGGGCGTCGAAGCCCGTGCGGCCTTCGGGGTCGGACAGCCCGGCGATGAAGTCCAGCGCCTCTGCGCGCCGCGCCGCCTCGACCATCATCTCCTCCGTCGCATCCGGACGGCCGTAGAGGATGTTGTCGCGAACCGAGCGATGGAGAAGCGAGGTGTCCTGCGTGACGACGCCGATATGGGCGCGCAGGCTCTCCTGGCGAACGTCGGCGATGTTCTGCCGGTCGATCAAAAGCCGCCCGCCTTCGATGTCATAGAAGCGCAGCAGGAGGTTGACGAGTGTCGACTTGCCCGCGCCGGACCGCCCGACGACGCCGACCTTCTCGCCCGGCCGGATGGTCAGGTCGAGCTTTTCGAGAACGCCTTTTTCCTTGCCGTAGTGAAAGCGCACGTCGTCGAAGACGATCTCGCCGCGCGGAACGGCAAGCGCCTTCGCATCGGGCCTGTCGTCGACGAGGCGCGGCAGCGAGATCGAGGCGATCCCGTCCTGAACGGTGCCGACATTCTCGAACAGCGCCGACAATTCCCACATGATCCATTGCGACATGCCCCACAGCCGCAGGACGAGGCCGAGCGCCACCGCGATCGCGCCGACCGAGACGGCATCGAGCTGCCACAGCCAGATGCCGAGCGCGGCGACGAAGAACAGGCAGAGCGAGTTGAGCACGTAGAGAAGCCCGTAGAGCCCCGTCACCAGCCGCATCTGGCGATAGACCGTGTCGAGGAAGGTGCGCATCCCCTCGCGCGCGAAGGTCGCCTCGCGCTGGGCGTGGCTGAAGAGCTTCACCGTCTGGATGTTGGTGTAGCTGTCGACGACGCGCCCCGTCATCACCGAGCGCGCATCGGCCTGCTCCTCAGAGACCCGGCCGAGCCGCGGCACGAAATGGACCATCAGGCCGACATAGGCGACGACCCAGCCGGCAAGCGGCAGGGCAAGCCGCCAGTCCGCCGAGGCGACGATGAAGATCATGCCGAGGAAATAGACGACGACATAGTTCAGGACGTCGAACGTCTTGATCACCGTCTCGCGCACGGCGAGCGCCGTCTGCATCAGCTTGGTGGCGATGCGGCCGGCGAACTCGTCCTGGTAGAAGGTCATCGACTGCTTGAGCAGGTAGCGATGGACCTGCCAGCGGATGCGCATCGGGTAATTGCCGAACAGCGTCTGCTGCTGCAAAAACGAATGCAGCGTGACCATGCCGGGCAGGCCGACGAGGACGAGCAGCGCCATGCCGGCAAGCCGCCAGCCATTGTCGGCGAGGAAGGTCTCGCGATCCTGCGCCGTCAGCCAGTCGACGATGTTGCCGAGGAAGGAGAACATCCACACCTCGGTGATCGCGATCGCGGCGATCAGGATCGCGGCCGGGATAAGGTAGGGCCAGGCATCCTTCGTATAATGCAGGCAGAAGGCGAACAGCGTCTTCGGCGGCTCGACCGGCTCTTCGGCGGGAAACGGATCGAGGCGGGATTCAAACCAGCGGAACATCGTTCGATTCTCTCAAAGTCTCAAAAACGCGCGAGGCAGGAGCGCAGGTGCTGCGCGCCGACGGCGGGATGGATCGGATCGAGAACCGCATCGCAAAGCGACGCCTCATGTTCCGCGATCCTCATGTAGGGCGTCGCGGATGGGGTTCCCATGCCGGCGCCCGACCCTCCTGCCATGACGATGGCAAGAAGTAGGACGAGCGCCGAAACGGCAACGCCGCTGGCAAGGTCTCGGATATCGGGCAGGCGCCGCAGGGGGCGCGAATCGGGCTGGAGAAACATCGTCGAAATCTCATGGAACCGGTCGTTTTGCCGGCGGATTTCGAAAGCGGATGCTTCAGTGTCTCAGGGAAGCGTCGATCCGAAAACCACAGGCGCGAAATCTGCGCGGCGCGCGCGAATGCGGGATGGGAAGAAGAAACTATTCATCGCGAGCCTCCTGTGGTTGGGGTTGGACGGAAGCGCTTCATAGCCGAAACGGCGCGATTTGACCACCCGTCTCGATTGGCGCTACGGCCAACCTTCGATTGCACCAGGGATAAGCCATGCGCATAGCGCTCTACCAGCTCGACATCGCGGGCAATACGGGAACGATCCTGCGGCTCGCCGCCTGCCTCGGGCTCGAGGTTCACATCGTCGAGCCCGCCGGCTTCGACCTGTCGGACCGCAATCTGAAGCGGGCCGGCATGGACTATCTCGAAATGGCCGTCCTGACCCGCCATGTCGACTGGACGGCGTTCGAGGACTGGCGCCGGGCGCAGGGGTCACGCCTCGTCCTCCTCACCACCAAAGCCGAAACCGCCTATACCGACTTCGCCTATCAATCCGGGGACGTCCTCCTCTTCGGCCGCGAATCGGCCGGTGTACCAGACACCGTTCACGATACCGCCGACCACCGCTTAACGATCCCGATGCAGCCGGGCGCGCGCAGCCTCAATCTGGCGATGAGCGTCGCCATGGTCGCGGGCGAAGCGATTCGGCAAGCTCGCAGGGGTTGAGACTGGCCAGAGCCGGCCGGATGGTCGACACCCCCACCCCTTACCCCTCCCCACAAGGAGGAGGAGAGCATCGGCGTCGCTCCTTTCCGTTCAGCCAGGTTCCCCAGGCAGAAAGAAATCGATCGGCGTGGATGACCCCCTCCTCCTTGTGGGGAGGGGTAAGGGGTGGGGGTCTTCTTCAGAGGAATCCTTGCAAACTCTAAATTTGTTTCCGACGTTGACGTTCTCGTGGGGGTCAAACCGAGATGCCAAGCGCCGTCGATCCAAATTTAATCTCGCGGGCGCGCAAACTCCGCCGCGACATGACCGACGGCGAGCGCCGTCTCTGGGCGGAGTTGAAGATGTTCCGGACCTGGTACGGCATCCATGTCAGGCGACAGGCGCCCATCGGGCCATATGTCGCCGACTTCGTCATCCACGAGAAGCGTTTGGTCATCGAGATCGACGGCGAGCATCATCAGTTGCCGGATCGGCAAGTTCGCGACCGTTTGCGCGACGAGCGGTTGGCGATGGATGGGTATCGCGTGGTGAGGATCGATACGGGTGAGCTTGGCGACAATTTCGATGGGTGTGTCGAGACGATCCTGAGGGAGATCGGGGTTGTTTGAGGGGTGGTGCTTCTACTTTCACGTCTGCGCGGTACCCCCACCCCTTACCCCTCCCCACAAGGATGAGGGGGACATCCACGTCGCACGCCCTCTTCTGCTTGGAGCCGGGCTGAACGGACAGGCGCAGCGTCGGCGACCCCCTCCTCCTTGTGGGGGTCCGAAGGACGGGCGAGACCCGTGCTCGCCCCAGGTAAGGGGTGGGGATCCCCTTCGCAAGAATCCGCCCTACCCCCCGCTGATCGCCGTCAGCACGAACACCTCGTCTCCCGCAGAAAGCTCATGGTCGAGCCTCACCCGTTCCCCGTCGACGAAAACGTTGATGTGCCTGCGGATCGCCGGGCGCGTGTCGCATAGCCGGTCGCGCATTCCCGGCCAGAGTTTCTCCAACCCGTCGACCATCTCGGCAACGCTTCCCGCCTTCATCTCCACGCGCCGTTGCGCGCCCGGAAAGAGGTCGACGAGAATCGCCGGCAGGCGAACGATGATGGCGGGGCGATCAGTCACGAACGGTCAGCGTCTCGACCGACAGGATCGCCGGCATGTGGGCCTCGATCTCGCGCCAGGTCTCACCCTCGTCGTTCGAGGCGAAGAGCGCGCCGCCGCTGGTGCCGAAATAGACGCCGGCCTTGTCCATCCTGTCGGTCGCCATCGCCTGGCGCAGCACGCCGAAATAGGCGCTTTCCTGCGGCAGCCCTTTACGCAGATCCTGCCATGTGCGCCCCGCGTCGCGCGTGCGCCAGACGGCGGCCTTTGCGTCGGGCATGTAGCGCCCCTTCGTGTCGCCGTTGAGCGGCAGGAGGAAAAGCGTGTCGCGGTCCTTCGGATGGGCGGCGGCGGGGAAGCCGAAGCTCGACGGCAGGCCTTGTTCGATGCTCTCCCATGTCACGCCGCCATCGTCGGTGCGGTACATGCCGCAATGGTTCTGCTGGTAGAGCCGGCCATCGGCCCCTGCCGCCATGACGACATTGTGGACGCATTGGCCGAATTCGGGATAGTTCTCGCCCTCGGGCAGGAAGTCGGCGCGCGTGCCGCGATTGCGCGGCTCCCACGTCGCGCCGCCATCGGCCGTATGGAACACGCCGGCGGCCGAGATGCCGACCCATATCTGGTTGTCGTCCTCGGGATCGATCACCAGCGAATGCAGGATGAGCCCCGCCCCGCCGGGGTTCCAGTGCGGCCGCGTCGGGTGCTTCTGCAAGCCCTCGACATGGGCCCATGTCTCGCCGTCGTCGTCGGAGCGGAACAGCCCGGCCGGCTGGACGCCGGCATAGACGCTGCCATTGTGCGCCGCCACGCTCCAGACCGACGAGATCGGCTCCTGGCCTTCGGCATAGGCAAGGCCGTTCGAGGAATGCGTCCATGTCTTGCCGAGGTCGGTCGATTTCCAGACCGCGGGCCCGAACCACGCATCGCCGCCGCCGGCGTAAAGCGTGCCGGTCTCGGGATGGGCGACGAAATGGTTGATCGGCCAGGTCTGGCAGAACGGGCCGGACATTTTCCAGTCGCGCCGCGCACCATCGCTTTCCAGAATGAAGGCACCCTTCTTGGTGCCGACCAGTATCAGAACCCTGTCTGCCATCAGATCCTCCATTTGCCCGGCCGGGGACATTACTCCTTTTGCCATGACGGTTGAATGGTCAGTGTTCCGACAACCGGATACGATTTTTTTTGAACAGGACGCGGCTTGTCACGCAATCATCGCTCGGCTATCTCTTCGCCATGACTTCGTCGCGCGCACCTTTGTCGATCTCACCGGCCATCGCTGCCGGCGATCGTGCGCGCCTTGCCTCGCTTCTTCTCCTTCTTAGCGGCGATCGTCGGGTTGGCTGAAGGAGCGCCCGGCGGTCGAAGTGCCGCCGAGACCCGGCCAAGCTCCTTGTCCCGACACCATTCCCAGAGCTAGAAGTGCCCACCGCCAACCGACGCGCGGCCGGGCGAGGAGACGTCAAGATGAACGAGCAATCGAAGATCGTTGCCGCCGGCGTGAAGGGTATGCCCGACGCCGCTCAAAAATATCAGCCCTACCCCTTCGTCGATCTGAAGGACCGCACCTGGCCTTCCAGGCGCATCGAGAAGGCGCCGATCTGGTGTTCCGTCGATCTGCGCGACGGCAACCAGGCGCTGATCGACCCGATGGGGCACGACCGCAAGGCCCGCATGTTCCAGTTGCTGCTCGACATGGGCTTCAAGGAAATCGAGATCGGCTTTCCGTCTGCCTCGCAGACCGATTTCGACTTCACCCGCTTCGCCATCGAGGAAGCGGGCGTGCCCGACGACGTGTCCTTGCAGGTGCTCGTCCAGTGCCGGCCGGAACTGATCGCGCGCACTTTTGAATCCCTGGCCGGCGCCAAGCACCCGATCGTCCACTTCTACAACTCCACCAGCGAGTTGCAGCGCCGCGTCGTGTTCGAGAAGGACGTCGCCGGCATCAAGGCCATCGCCACCGACGCCGCGAAGATGATCATGGACGAGGCGGCGAAATCGGTGCCCGGCTGCCGCTTCCAGTATTCGCCCGAAAGCTTCACCGGCACCGAACTGGACGTCGCGCTGGAAATCTGCAACGCGGTCACCGAGATCATCGATCCGACACCGGACAACAAGCTGATCATCAATCTGCCTGCGACCGTCGAGATGTCGACGCCCAATATCCATGCCGACCAGATCGAGTGGATGAGCCGCCAGCTCGACCGGCGCGATTGCATCATCCTGTCCCTGCATCCCCACAACGACCGCGGCACCGGCATCGCGGCGACCGAACTCGGGCTGATGGCCGGCGCCGACCGCGTCGAGGGCACGCTGTTCGGCAATGGCGAGCGCACCGGCAATGTCGATCTCGTCACGCTGGCGCTCAACATGTACACGCAAGGGCTGGACCCGATGCTGGACTGCTCACAGATCGAGCGCATGAAGGACGTCTACGAATACTCCAACCAGTTGAAGATCCCCGAGCGCCACCCTTATGTCGGCGAACTGGTCTACACCGCCTTTTCCGGCTCGCATCAGGATGCGATCAACAAGGGCATGAAGGCGATCAAGACCGCCAACAAGGCCCAGTGGGAAGTGCCCTATCTGCCGATCGATCCGAACGATGTCGGACGCTCCTACGAGGCGATCATCCGCATCAACTCGCAGTCCGGCAAGGGCGGCATCGCCTATATCCTCCAGGCCGATTACGGCCTCAATCTGCCGCGCAACCTCCAGGTCGAGTTCAGCCGCGACGTCCAGGAAATCACCGACCGCGACGGCAAGGAACTGCGCCCCAAGGCGATCCATGCCCGCTTCCTCGAACTTTATGTGGATCAGCCGTCCGGCCGGCTGAAATTCCTCGATCACCAGACGTTCCCGGCGGCGGGTGCCAAGGGCGGGCGCACGGTCGAGGCGACGATCATCGACAATGGCAATGAAATCCAGATCACCGGCACCGGCACCGGCCCGGTCGACGGCTTCGTCGACGCATTGTCGAAGCATATCGGCGTCGACCTGACCGTCCTCGACTATTCGGAGCACTCCATGCAGCGCGGCTCGAACGCGGCGGCGATCTGCTACATGGAGGTCGAGCATCCGGGCGGGAAGCTCTTCGGCGCGGGCATCAACACCAACATCGTCGCGGCTTCGCTCGAAGCGGTCGTCTCGGCAGCCAACCGCATTCTCGGTGCCAGATGAGCGACCGCCTCGGCGCACGCATCATGGGAAAGGGCGGCCGCACGGTCGTCCTTCTCCACGGCTTCGGCGGATCGCATTCGACCTGGACCGACATCCAGCCCGCACTCGCACGCGATGCGCAGGTGATCGCCTACGACCTTCCCGGTCATGGCCGCTCGCTCGATTTTCCGGGCGCGGGGCCGGCGACGGTGGCGGCCAAGGCCGTCGCCGCCGACCTGACCGCACGCGGCATCGAGCGGGTGCATCTCGTCGGCCATTCGATGGGCGGCGCGGTCGCCGCGCTGATCGCCATGCGTTCGCCCGAGCGCATCTCCTCGCTGACGCTTCTTGCGCCCGGCGGCTTCGGGCCGAAGATCAATGGCGAACTCCTGAAGCGCTACGCCAACGCGCCCGACGCCGGCACGCTGGGGCTGATCATGGACGAGATGTCGGCGCCCGGCTTCTCGACGCCGCCCAAATACGTCCTCGGCCTTGCAGCGGTGCGCGGGGCGCCGGGCCAGCGCGTCAAGCTCGACGCCTTTCACGGCATCATCCAGAAGGACGGCGTGCAGGGCGAAATTCCGCGCGAGGCCCTGGCGAAATTCGCCATGCCGGTCAACCTCGTCTGGGGAACGGCAGACCCGGTCCTGCCTTTCTCGCAGACCGACAACCTGCCCGACAACATCCGCCTCACCGCCATCGACGGCGCCGGCCATATGCTCACCGTCGAGGCCAAATCCGCCGTGCTTGCCGCCATCCGCGCTTCGCTGCAGGCCGGAAGTCCCTGAACCCCTTGACATTTGGCGCGTTTTCGCCGGAATCGGGGTGTAACGAAGCGTTAACTGTACCTCGAGTCCCCGGAGCGCCGGCATGAGCGAAGCGTTGGAAGAAACGGCCCAGAAGGGCGACATGCGCCGCCTCGCCGCCGCGATCCGCGAGGTCAAGACCAACAATGCCGACCGCACCGACGTCGTGGTCGATTTGCGCGAAGCACAGCAGACCCGGCTTGAAATCCTCGCGCAGGACCTCGAACAGGTCTTCGCCGACATTCCCTCCGACGACGAGCGCTTCGATTTGAACGTTACCGCCGGTCTCCAGCCGCGGCTTTGGATCGACGCGGTCAGCCATGTCACCATGGGCCGCGACAAGCGCACCTACCGATTCCTGAAGGACACGCGCAACGGCCGCATCGTGCTTGCCGAGACGCCCGACATCCGCAAGGCCGCCGACGCCATCACGCTCTACGTCGCCGAGCGCATGGTCGAGCGCGAGGCCGTGCTGGCCGGCGATCGCGAAGTGCCCGCGCCCGTCCTCGGCGTGCTCGACCGGGAACCGGCGAAAGCCGCGTTCGACGTCTTCACCTCGCTGGCGCTGTTTCTGGCCGGCGCCTTCGTCGGCGTGGCGGCGGTGCTCTATTTCGCCTGGGATCGGCTGGCGATCAGTTTCTGAGCGCTTTCCTCGGTAGGCAGCAGGGTCTGCGCCACGATCTCGCGCACGCCCTCGTGGCCATACATCAGCCCGCGCCGCTGGACACGCACCCCCCAGCCCTCGTCTGGCCCGCCGTCGATCTCGATCAGATTGTACTGCGCCGCCGGCTTCGACCCGCCGATCGCCTGTCCCGCTGCGGCGACGCCCAGAACCGGCACCCGCCCGTCGCGCCCGTCGAGCCAATAGAGGCTCGGCAGATGCGTATGGCCGTGGAGGACGAGTTCGGCGCCATAGCGCAGCATCACCTTCTTGAACCGGCCGATGCCATAGAGACGCTTGTGCTGCGGCGCCGCGCCGCGCACCGGCGGATGGTGGATCAGGATCACCCGGCAGAGGCCCTTCGTCTTCGCCTCGTCGAGCATCCGGCCGAGCCGGCGCGCCTGCGTCGAGCCGAAATAGCCCGACGCCATGAAGGGCGCGGTCGCGCGGGCAGACGACAGGCCGATGATCGCCATGTCCCCGCGCACGCGCATATAGGGAAACGCGCCGCGATGCGCCGGCTGCGCCCTGCCGTCGCCCCACATCCACTTGCCCCAAGCCTTGCAGGCCTTGTCGAGCGCGCCCGGCACATAGGCGTCGTGATTGCCCGGCACGACGGAGACGTCGTCGCCCGGCCCGACCTCCTCCAGCCACTCGCGCGCGAATTCCACTTCCGCGTCGAGCGCGAGGTTGACCAGATCGCCGGTGACCGCGATATGGTCGGGCGCGCGCGCCTTGATGTCGTCGAGCAGCATCCCGATCACCTGGTCGTGGAGATTGGCTTTTCGGTTGCGCTGCCAGTTGATGTAGCCCGTGATGCGCTTCGAGGCGAGTTCACGATAGGACATGTCCGGAAGGGGGCCGAGGTGAACGTCCGACAGATGAGCGAGCCTGAGCATACCCTTCCTTACGATATGAAATTCCGCGTGACCACCCTGCGAGAGGCCGCATGAGCGAGACGTCCCGGTCAATGCCGACCCGGCTGCAATGGTTGCGCGTCAAGCTCTTCCATGGCTGGTTTCTTTTGCGCCGGCCGATGACGCTGGGCGTGCGCGGCATCGTCCATGACGCCGAGGCCGGCACGGTCTTCCTCATCCGCCACACCTATATCAATGGATGGCAACTGCCCGGCGGCGGCGTGGAAGTGGGCGAGACGATGCGGCTTTCGCTCGAACGCGAACTGGCCGAGGAAGGCAATATCGAGTTCACCGCCGAGCCGCGCCTGGTCTCGATCCATTTGAACCGGCAGGCGAGCCCGCGCGATCATGTCGCGCTCTATCTGATCGAAGGGTATCGCCAGACGACGCAGAAGCTGCCCGATCACGAGATCGCCGAAGCCGGTTTCTTCCCGCTCGACGCCCTGCCCGACGCGACCACCCCTGCCACGCGCCGGCGCCTTGCCGAAGTGTTCGGCGACGCGGACCTGGAACATCATTGGTAAAGCCCAAGGACGTGTCGAGATTCGGGTCTAATCAGCCGTCGGAAGGCGTCGAATGGTGAATTCGATGATGTCGTCGGGGCGTTCGGCCCAGCTTTCGATTTCGGTCCAGTAGGCCTGTTTCGGCCACCGGTCGAACCATTCCTGCGCCTTGATGCGCGCATCGAGGCGCGGCAGGCGGAACGTTTCGCGCACGAAGCCGTCGCGCGGATGGGGGCTGCCTTCTGCGCGATGTTTTTCGAGGCTGCGCCTCAAGCCGTCCAGCGGTGGTCTGGCCGGAACCCGCACGAAAGAACTCCTTGACCCCAACGTCCAACAGATTAGGGATCAGGGCGTCAAATTACGAGTCAAATGTTGAACGCTCGGGGCCTGACCCGCGGCACAACTCCCCACGGAGATAGGAATGGAACGTCCCGACATCCCGGCCGGCCTGCCCGACGACATCGAGGCGAAAAAGGCGGCCGCGAAGGCCTGGTTCGAGGAACTGCGCGACAAGATCGTCGCCGGCTTCGAGGCGATCGAGGACGATCTGTCCGGGCCGCACGCCTCCTGGGCGCCGGGCCGGTTCGAGCGTACCGAATGGCTGCGCGACGAGGGCCGCGGCGGCGGCGGCGTCATGTCGATGATGCGCGGCCGCGTCTTCGAGAAGGTCGGCGTCCACACCTCGACGGTCCATGGCGAGTTCTCGCCCGAATTCCGCAGCCAGATTCCCGGCGCCGACGAAGACCCGCGCTTCTGGGCCAGCGGCATCTCGCTCATCGCCCATCCCCACAATCCCAACGTGCCGGCGGTTCACATGAACACGCGCATGGTGGTGACGACCCGTCAATGGTTCGGCGGCGGCGCCGACCTGACGCCGGTGCTCGACCGCCGCCGCTCGGCCGACGACCCCGACACGCTCGCCTTCCACAAGGCGATGAAGTTCGTGTGCGACAAGCACAAGGCTGTCGCCGACCATGACCGCTTGAAGGCGTGGTGCGACGAATATTTTCACCTCCCCCACCGCGACGAGCCGCGCGGCGTCGGCGGCATCTTCTACGACTGGCTGAAGACGCCGGAGGACCAGGGCGGCTGGAACGCCGACCTGCGCTTTTCCCAGGATGTCGGCCGCGCCTTCCTCGTCGTCTACAACCATTTGGTCCGCAAGAATTTCAACGACAACTGGACCGACGCCGACCGGGAGGAACAACTCATCCGCCGCGGCCGCTATGTCGAGTTCAACCTTCTCTACGACCGCGGCACGATCTTCGGCCTGAAGACCGGCGGCAACGTCGATTCGATCCTGTCGTCCATGCCGCCCGAGGTGAAGTGGCCGTAGGCGCTGTCGTGTGACACGCTGACGACGAGAAGGCGGCGCTTGGCAGCTACGCCGAGGCCTGGATTCCTGTGACGAGTACAGGAATGACGGCTGCAGGAATATCTATGCCGATCGCCAAGGCCTAAGGTTGGCAGAACCTTCAATGCCTTCATTCCTATGTTCGTCACAGGAATCCAGGCCTCGCCCTCTCAAACTGCCGTCGCAGTCACCTATATTTGTGGAAGATCCAGGTTTGGCGTGACGGACGAAATGAGGTTGCCGTCCTCGTCCCAAACCCTCAGTTCGATGTTTCTCTCATCTTTATGGAGATGAGCGGTCACGATGCGATCAACATCAACCTGTAATACTCGCGAGACACCATTGAGATCGATCGCATCCATCCGCTTCGAAAGGACACCCGTATCGACGACGATCCTTCCTTCCTGGAGGCGGTGAACTGTCACTACGCCACCACTGCGGATGTCGTAGAAGATGAGCGAGCCATCGACATATCCGAGACTGCGAAAAAATCTACTCGGGAGTTCGAGCTTCTCCATCGTGATCGGGTTGGTGCGACCGTCGAGAGTGAGAACTGTGGTTCCGTCGGTGAATGCGGCTCTGCCTTTGTCGACCGCAGAGTAAGACGCGCTTTCAATCGAAAGGCCGTCCACGAGCCTTCCGTCACAGATACCGACATAATCATACCGCTGCTTGGTCGTGGCCTTGGTGGGGCTTAATCCGCAAAACTGCTCGCCCAAGCGGAAAGGAAACCGGAGGTCATGATCGGATTCTAGTATGACGCGCCCGTACCCTCCGGCCGCGTCATAATCGATAATGTGAGATGCTCCGCCACTAGACTTTTTTGCCGTCAGAAGAAAATGTCCCGGTTCTCCCGCGTGGGTTTCAATGGCGGTGAAGACTAATCCAGCGCGTTGCACCTTGTGCTCCGATCCGTCGCGAAGGTCCACAACATGGACATCCAACGCACCGTCCGCACTGGGAACTGTGGCCGCCCAGAAATGTCCACTAAGGGCCATGTGTGACCATGCGATCGACAATGGCAGGTCGCTCCCACTGAAGCTACATCCACTGAAAAAGGCCACCAGAAGGAAGATGATCCCGGTCTTTGACTTCATTCCTATCCTTGGCCCTCTTGTTGCTGGACCTCTGGTCCGCCTCGTCGACACAAGACAACACATGTGTCTTCGAACCTGCAATTTAACAATCAAAGATTGAAATAAATTTTCCATCCAGTCTCAGCTGCAGTCACATCGTGTGCCTTTCCTTAGACCTCAAAAGACAAGTTGCGCCTAAGCAACAGAAGCCCCTCACAAAATTGCGACCGCGATTTCGTTAAATCACGCGTTAACCTTCTGCGTTAATCTCGCGTTCATGAAGACAACGCGCATCGTTACATTAGCCTTGACTGTTGCAATGGCGTGGCCGGCGCTCGCCAGCGAGGTCGTGCCGTTCCCTGCCCTGCCCGCGCCGCAAATTCCGGCAAGCGTCGAGACGGTCATGCGGGAAGCGAATTTCACCCATCGGATACACAAGCCCGAACAACCTAACGGGCAGACCATCATCCTGATGCACGGCTCGGGCGGCGACGAGACGACGCTGGTGCCGCTGGCGACCAAGATCGACCCGAACGCGACGCTGATCGGCATTCGCGGCCGCGTCGTGCAGGAGGGCGTCAAGCGCTGGTACAAGCGCATCACCCCGACGCATTTCGACCAGAGCGACATTCGCGGTGAAGCTGCGGCCTTCGCGCTGTTCTTCGCGCGACTGGTCAAGAGCGAGGGCATCGACCTCGAGCGCACGACCTTCCTCGGCTATTCCAACGGCGCGAACCTGATCGCGGCGCTTTCCGTGCTGCATCCCGATGTGGTGAAAACCGCCATCCTGCTGCGGCCGATGCCGGTCCTCGAAACCGCTCCCCATGCCGACCTCGCCAAGGCGAAGTTCCTGACCATCGCCGGTCGCGACGACACGCTTTACGCGCCCTTCGCGGCCAAGCTGGAAGCGATGTTCAAATCCTGCGGCGCGGATGTGGTGGCGAAGACCATCATCGCCGGCCACGACATCGGCGACGAGGACGCGAAGATCGCCTCCGAATGGCTCGCCGGGCTTCAGATCGCATCCGCGCAGTAAAAAAGGGCCGGACATCTCCCGGCCCTTCGCAGCTATCGACACCTGTATCAGGCCTGGATAACCACCACATTCGCGCCCACCGGCACGCGCTCGTAAAGATCGATCACGTCGTGGTTGAGCATCCGCACGCACCCCGACGACATGGCGAGGCCGATGGATTGCGGCTGGTTGGTGCCGTGGATGCGGAACATCGTGTCGCGGCCGCCGCGATGCAGATAGAGGGCTCGCGCGCCAAGCGGATTGTTCGGCCCGCCGGGCACGCCGCCGGCGAATTCGCGGTTGCGCGGATCGCGGCTGATCATGTTGGCGGTCGGCGTCCAGCTCGGCCATTCGGCCTTGCGGCCCACCGTCGCGTTGCCGCGCAGCGCAAGCCCTTCCCTGCCGACGCCGATGCCGTAGCGCATCGCGCGGCCGTCGCCCATCACGTAATAAAGCCGGCGGGCGGGCGTATCGACGACGACCGTGCCTTTCGGATGCTTCGTCTCGAAGGCGACTTCCTGCCGGCGGAGTTCCGGCTTGATCTTGTCGAGCGGAACGGCGCGCAGCGGGAAGCTCTCGTCCGGCAGCGCGGCATAGTTGAGCATGGCGGTGCGGTAGTCTGTGCCGGCGGCGGTGCAGCCGGCAAGGAAGATCGGAAGACCGGCGAGAAAGCCGCGACGCGAGATGGACATGATGTTGCCTTTGACCAAGAAACCCCTGCCGATTTTCGTAAACGCGTATGGTTAACGATACCTTCCCGGATGGAAATTTGAAGGAACTTCCGTCCTGCGATCAGGTTGGAGATGCATCGACGCCACACGTCGCGTCGGCTATGATTGGACGTTACCAAGAAAGGGAGAAGACCGATGAAGGAATTTCATTGCGGCTCGCTCGTTCCAGGTTGCGACTGGCACACCCGTCATGACGAAGAGGCGGAGGTGATCCGCCGCGCGGTCGAGCACATGCGCCAGGCCCATGGCGAGGACACGATCCGCGAGACGATGGTCGAAGCCATCCGCTCCCGCATCACCAATGCGCAAAAGGCCGCCTAGTTTTCGAGGTCGAGCAGAACGCGGGCGCGCTCGACGAGCGCGTCGCGGTCGATCTTGAAACCGGATGACACCCACTCATCCCTGAGCGTTGCGAGCGCCTTGCCGAGGCGCTCGTCTTGGCGTGCACCGAGCGCGACGAGGTCGCGCCCCTGGATCGGGAATTTCGGCATATCCCAGGTTTGGGCATATTTCAGCAATTGCGAATATTGACCTGCTGCAAGGAGATCGGGGTCGTTCTGGACGGCACGGGTCCGGGCCGCGGCGAGCGCGAGCTTCAACTTATCCACGGCCGGTTGGGTTCCGGCCGAAAACATCCGTTTTGCCAGTGAAATCCCGCTGGTTTCGGCCGGAATTTCCCCGAAACCAGCCCAGTCATGCAGCCTTTTGGCCTCGTTTTTCGACAATTTCAGCCGCTCGGAAAAACTATCCACGCGCTCCATCGTCGGCGGGATGATCGACATCAGGCGCAGCACCGGATCGACAGGCCAGTCAAGATCGCGGCCGGCTGCAATGAGACCCGGCACCGCGTCGATGCCCCATTTCTCGCTTTCGGGAAGAACTGCGGTCAGGACGCCGGACTGGCGCATCCAGAGCAAAGCGCGCGAGGGATCGGGCGCCGAGAAAAGCTTCTTCAGTTCCGCCCAGATGCGCTCGGCCGAAAGCTGCGACAGGCCGGATTTGAGCCGCGCCGAGGCCTTGATTCCCTCGGCGTCCGGCCGCCCGGAGCCGTACCAGGCGAAGAAGCGGTAGAAGCGCAGGATGCGCAGGTAATCCTCCCGAATACGGTCCTCGGCATTGCCGATGAAGCGCAGATTTCGCTTGTTCAGGTCCTCGATCCCGCCGACGAGATCGACGACCTGACCTTCGGCGGTGGCGTAGAGCGCGTTGATGGTGAAGTCGCGCCGCTCGGCGTCGACCTGCCAATCGCGGCCGAAGGCGACGGTGGCGTGGCGGCCATGGGTCTCGACATCGGCGCGCAAGGTCGTGACTTCAAAGGGTTTTCCATGCGCGACGACGGTGATGGTGCCATGCGCCTTGCCGGTCGGGACCGGCTTGAAGCCGGCGGCAGCGGAGAGCTTCTCGGTCTCGTCGGGCAGGCAGGTGGTGGCGATGTCGATATCGGTGACGGGCTCGCCCAAAAGCGCATTGCGCACCGCCCCCCCGGCGATCCGGGCTTCCTCGCCATCGGCGGACAGCACGGCGAGCAGCTTTTGCAGCGTCTTGTCGTTCAGCCAGGGTGCATCGGAAACGGTGACGCTCACGCGTAGAGCCTTTCATAGAGCGTGCGGATAATGCCGGCGGTGACGCCCCAGATATGCCGCTCGCCGAAGGGCATCGTGTAGAAGAAGCGCTCGCGCTCCTGCCAGATGCGGCTGTCGCGGGTGTGGTTTGCCGGGTTCATCAGGAAGGCGAGCGGCACCTCGAAGGCGGCGTCGACCTCGTCCTCGTTGAGCGTCAGCATGAAGCCCGGCCTGGCGATGCCGAGCACCGGCGAAATGCGGAAACCGGAGCCTGAGACGTAATCCGGCATCCGGCCGACGATCTCGATCGTCTCGGCGCCGATGCCGATCTCCTCTTCCGTCTCGCGGATTGCGGCGAATTCGGGCGTCGGGTCGGTCGGGTCGATCCGCCCGCCGGGAAAGGCGATCTGGCCGGAATGGCTGCGCAGCTTTTCGGTGCGCTTGGTCAGGATGATGCTCGCGCCCTCCGGATGGTCGACGGCGGCGATCATGACGGCCGCATCGCGCAGCCGCTCGTGGACGATCAGATGCCGCAGATCCGGGTTGAGGCTGTGGTCGCCATAATCGGTATCGACATGCGGCGCCTGCTCGCGCGCGGCGCGGCGGCGAAAATCGGCGGCCGAGAAGAGCGGCGCGTCCAGTGCTTCAGCCTGCAAGACGGTTCAACTCCGCAACCGGCATGACGGGAAAGATTTCGCCTTTCGAGCGGACGCAGAACATCGCCCGGCCGTCCACCTCGATCTCCTCGCCGATCTCGGCCAACTGGTACATGACCGGCCGCGCGACGAGCGCTTCGAGCCGGCCGCGGACATGGAGATAGGGCTTGAGGCCACCGGTCTCGTCCTCGTCGACGAATCGCAGCGGATGGTCGGGGCCGGCCTCGACGATATCGCCGACATTTGTGCGGAAAGTCAGGATTTGCCCTTCCCCCTTGCCGGAAACATCCATCTCCACGGCGAGGAAATGCGCGTCCTCGACGCGGATGCCGACCTTTTCGACCGGCGTGACGAGATAGGTCCTGCCGTCCTCGTCCTTGCGCAGGACGGAGGAAAAAAGCTGCACCAGCGGCATCCGGCCGATGGGCGTTCCCATGTAGAACCAGGTTCCGTCCGCCTTGATCTCCATATCGAGATCGCCGCAGAATTCGGGGTTCCACTTGTCGACGGGCGCGGCTCCCTTTCCGGCGCGCGCAGCGCGCGAAATGAGCGCTTCGAGGCCTGCGCTGTCGGTCGCTTTTGTGAGGCCCGGTGTTTTCTGTGCATCGGTCATCGTCACGAAATAGTCACTGTTGTTTCGCTTGTCAGTACAGGCGTACCATTTAAGTTGATCGCACCGGTTGCGCCAAGGCGTGAATTGCCCGAGCAAAAGGACTGCCAGATGAGCCTGACCATCAAGGAACCAGCGATGAGCGAAACCGAGATGGTGGCCGAAGCCGAGCGTGCGCTGGCTGAAATCGGCAAGGTGCGCGAGGCCGTCGGAAAGGTGATCTTCGGCCAGGAATCGGTGGTCGAGCGCACGCTGGTGGCGATTCTGGCCGGCGGCCACGGCCTGCTCGTCGGCGTGCCCGGCCTTGCCAAGACGAAGCTGGTCGAGACGCTCGGCACCGTGCTCGGTCTCGACGGACGGCGCATCCAGTTCACGCCCGATCTGATGCCGTCCGATATTCTCGGCTCCGAAGTGATGGAGCAGGACGAGACGGGCCGACGTTCGTTCCGCTTCATCAGGGGACCGATCTTCGCGCAGCTTTTGATGGCCGACGAGATCAACCGCGCATCGCCGCGCACGCAGTCCGCGCTCTTGCAGTCGATGCAGGAATATCATGTGACGGTGGCCGGCGAGCGGCACGACCTGCCCTCTCCCTTTCACGTTCTGGCAACGCAGAACCCGCTGGAGCAGGAAGGCACCTACCCGCTGCCCGAAGCGCAGCTCGACCGCTTTTTGATGCAGATCGACATCGACTATCCCGAACTCGCCGCCGAAAGGCGCATCCTGATCGAGACGACCGGCCTTGGTGACCAGAAGGCGGAAAACGTGCTGGACGCGGCGCGGTTGAAAACCGTCCAGGCGCTGATCCGGCGGATGCCGGTGCCCGAAAGCGTGGTCGACGCCATCCTGAAACTGGTCCGCTCGGCACGTCCGGGCGCCGGCGACGCCGAGACCGACCGGCACGTCTCCTGGGGACCAGGCCCGCGCGCCAGCCAGGCGCTGACGCTGTGCGCCCGCGCCCGCGCGCTTTATGACGGGCGCCTCGCGCCCTCGATCGACGACGTGCGCGACCTGGCCGAACCGGTGTTGCAGCACCGCATGGCGCTGACCTTTGCAGCAAGGGCCGAAGGCATGACGGTGCGAGACGTGATCGCGCGGCTGGCAAAGGCGGTCTGATGGCGAATATCGGCGCGGTCAGTGCAGCGGTCGCCCCGCGCGATGCGCTGGCCCGCGCCCGCGTTCGCGCCGCGCTGGTGCCGGACCTGCTGGTCGAGGCGCGACGCGTCGTCAACACGGTGATCGCCGGCTGGCACGGACGGCGCAAGCGCGGCATCGGCGAAAATTTCTGGCAGTTCCGGCCCTATGTCGACGGCGAGGCGATCGCCCGGATCGACTGGCGGCGTTCTGCCCGCGACGACCACACCTATGTGCGCGACCGCGAATGGGAGGCGGCGCACACGGTCTGGCTGTGGGCAGACCCATCGGCCTCGATGCTCTACCAGTCGAGGACGGCGAGCGTGTCGAAGGAATCGCGCGCGCTCGTTCTGGCGCTGGCGCTGGCCGAACTTTTGTCGCGCTCGGGCGAGCGCATCGCCTGGCCGGGACTGACCGACCCGTTCTCGGCCCGCAACGGCGCCGAGCGGCTGGCGGCGCAGATGCTGCACGCCGCGCACCTGCCGACCCGGCCCGACCTGTCGACGACGAAGCGCTTTTCGGATGTGGTGCTGATCTCCGACTTCCTCGATCCGGTGGAGGAGACGAAGCAGTGGCTCGATACTCTGGCGACGCGCGGCGTGCGCGCGCATCTGATCGAGATCGCCGATCCGGCCGAGGAGGAATTTCCCTACACCGGCCGCACGGAATTCCAGGACCCCGAGACGGGCACCAAGCTAACCGCCGGCCGTGCCGAGACGCTGCGCGACGACTACCGCACCCTTTACAATGCGCGGCGTGAGGAATTGTCGCTCTGGGCGCGCAAGCTCGGCTGGAGCTACACCGTCAACCACACCGACAGGCTGGCTTCCGACGCGCTGGTGCGCGTCCATCTGGCGATGAGCCAGGGGGGGCGCTGATGGGTTTCCTGCCACTCTCCTTCGGACTGCCGGCGGTTTTGGCCGGGCTCCTGGCCCTGCCGGTGATCTGGTGGCTGCTGCGCCTGACGCCGCCCAAGCCGCAGACGGAAGCCTTTCCGCCGCTGCGCATTCTGGCGCGCGTCCTGCGCAAGGAGGAAACGCCGCACCAGAGCCCCTGGTGGCTGACGCTGCTGCGTCTCGCAATGGCGGCGCTGATCATTTTCGCGCTGGCCGAACCGGTGTTCAACCCGCGCGAACGGGTCTCGACCGGCGGTAATGCCGTCGCGATCGTCATCGACAATGGCTGGGCCGCCGCGCCCGACTGGGCGATGCGTGTGGCGACCGCCGAAAGGCTGATCGCCGATGCGCAGGCCGAGAATGCGCCCGTCCTGCTCGCCTTTACGGTCGACGCGCCCAATGCCGAGATCGGGCCTTTCGATGCCGAGGCCGCGCGCGAGCGGCTGAATGCGGCCGAGGCGCAGCCGGTGCCGGTGAACCGCGCGGCGACCTATGAGCGCGTCGCGCAGGCAATGGCCGACCTGCCCGACGTGTCCGTGGCCGTGTTGTCGGACGGGCTGGCGACAGAGGCCGACGAGGCCGCCTTCGCGGCACTCCTGGCCGATGCGGGCGAACTGATCTGGGCGACGGCGCAGGGTGTCACCGAAATCGGCCTGACGGCGACCGCAAACGAGCCCGACGCCTTCGTGGTCGAGGCGGTGCGGCCGACGAATGATGCCGGTCCGCGTCAGGCCCTCGTCGCCGCGCTCGATGACCGCGGGCGGCGGATCGCGGAGGCCGAACTGTCCTTCGGCGCCGGAGAAGCGATGGCGACCGCGGCTTTCACCGTGCCGTTCGAACTGCGCAACGATTTCAATTCCCTCGCCGTCGACGGCGAGGCGCAGGCCGGGGCGGTGCGCGTTCTCGACGAAAATTCCCGCCGCCGCCGCGTCGGGCTGATCGCGCAGGGCGACGGCGACGAGGCGCAGCCGCTCCTGTCGCCGCTTCACTATATCGACCGCGCGCTGGCGCCCTTCGCCGACCTGATCGAGCCAACGAGCGCCGATCTCGGTTCGGCCATTCCCCAATTGCTCGAGCAGCGCCCAGCGATGATCGTGATGGCCGATGTCGGCACGCTGCCCGACGACGCCCATGCGGCGCTCGCCGAATGGGTGGACGATGGCGGCACGCTGGTGCGCTTTGCCGGCCCGCGCCTTGCCGCCGCCGAACCGGACGAGGATTTGCTGCCGGTGCGGCTGCGGATCGGCGAGCGCGCGCTGGGCGGCACCTTGTCGTGGACGGAGCCGCAGGCGATTGCGGAATATCCGGAAGGCTCGCCCTTCGCCGATTTGACGCCGCCGGCCGACGTGACCGTGTCGCGGCAGGTGCTCGCCGAGCCGACAGCCGACATCGTCGAGCGAAGCTGGGTGAACCTTGCCGACGGCACGCCGCTGGTAACCGGCGCGCGGCGCGGCGACGGCACGCTGGCGCTCTTCCACATCACCCCGCAGGCGACATGGTCGAACCTGCCGATCTCGGGCTCCTTCGTCGAACTCTTGCGCCGGCTGGTGCAACTGTCGCGCAACCAGGGGCCGGGCAACGCGCCGGCCGGCAATGGCGAGGCGACGCTGCCGCCCTATCGCCTGATCGCCGCAGACGGCAGCCTCGTGCCGCCGACGCCCGACGCGCAACCGCTGACGGTGTCCGCTGAGGCGCCGGTGACGCTGGAAAACCCGCCGGGCCTCTATGGCGGCGAGGAAGGCGTCGTGGCGCACAATCTCTTGCCGGCGGACGCGACGCTGGAGCCGATCGCGCGGCCGCAAACGCCGCTGGCCGTCCGCGACGTCGCCTATGGCTTCGACGCCGAGGTGGATCTGCGCGGGCCGCTCTTCGCGATTGCACTCGCGCTGATGATCCTCGACACGCTGGCCGTGCTGTGGCTCGGCGGCAGGCTGCGCCGTCCGCGCGCCGGCCGCGCGGTGCCGGCAGCGCTCGCCCTGGCGATGCTCGGCGCGATCCCGATGTCGGACGCGCTGGCTCAAGAGGGAGACATCCAGCCCGGCGACGAGGAGGCCATTGCCGCCATCAGCCAGACGCGCATCGCCTATGTGCTGACCGGCGACAGTTCGATCGATGCGATCAGCCGCGCCGGGCTCGAAGGGCTCGGCCGGTTCCTGGCCGACAAGACGGCGCTGGAGCCGGGCGAACCGGTCGGCGTCGACATCGCCGAGGACGAGCTTGCCTTCTATCCGCTGGTTTACTGGCCGATCGACGAGAACGCCGAGATGCCGTCGCAAGCCGCGCTGGCGCGCATCGACGCCTATATGCAGGAGGGCGGCACGGTGCTGTTCGACACGCGCGACCAGTTCGGCGCGGGGTTCGACGCCGGCTCGGCAAGCGCATCGACGATGCGCCTGCGCGACATCCTCGCCGACATGAACGTGCCGCCGCTGGAGCCGGTGCCGGACGACCATGTGCTGACCAAGGCTTTCTACATCCTCCCCGGATTTCCCGGCCGCTTCAACGGCAGCCCGCTCTGGGTCGAGGCCTCGCAGACGCTGGAGGAGACCGCCGACCGGCCTGTGCGCGTGGGCGACGGGGTGACACCGATCATGATCACCGCCAACGACCTCGCCGGCGCCTGGGCGATCGGCGGCAATGGCGCGCCGATGCTGCCGACCGTGCCCGCAGACCCGATGCAGCGCGTCTATGCGTATCGGGCGGGGGTGAACATCATGATGTACATGCTGACGGGGAACTATAAATCCGACCAGGTCCATGTGCCGTCGATTCTGGAAAGGCTGGGTCAGTGAGGGGGATAGCTTTCGATCGCTTGCGCTCTGTCGCACCCCCCTCTGGCCTGCCGGCCATCTCCCCCTCAAGGGGTGAGATCACGCACGTTTTCGTCCAGCCGATGATTGCAAAGCGGGGTGCGGAGAAGACGAGACTGATCTCCCCCCCTGAGGGGGAGATGGCCGGCAGGCCAGAGGGGGGTGTCCGGGCGGAACGGGCTGTGGGTGTCCGCCCATGAACTGGTCCCTCGCCTTCGAACCGCTCCTCGCCTGGCCGTGGCTCGCCGCACTTCTCTTGCCCGTGGCGGCGCTCGTCGCCTGGGGACTGTTCGCCCGTCAGCGCGGCGCATGGCTGCGGCTGGCGGCGATGGCGGCGCTGGCGCTGGCGCTGGTCAATCCGGTGCTGCTCGACGAGGAACGCGAGCCCTTGAAGAGCGTCGTCGCGCTGGTCGTCGACCGCAGCCAGAGCCAGGAGATCGGCGACCGGCGCGCGACGACCGACCGGGCGCTGGAGGAAATGCAGGCGCGGCTGGCGCGCTTCGACCAGTACGACGTACGCGTGGTCGAGACCGGACAGGCCGATGCCGCCGACGACCGGACGCAGACGCGGCTCTTCGGCGCGCTGGACTCGGCGCTGCGCGATGTCGCGCCCTCGCGCGTCGGCGGCGCGATCATGATCACCGACGGGCAGGTCCATGACGTGCCGGAAAATCCCGGCTTTTCAGGCCCGCTCCATGCACTGGTGACCGGTGAGGAGGACGAGTTCGACCGGCGCATCCGCTTCGAGCGCGCGCCGCGCTTCGGCATCGTCGACCGGCCGGTGACGATGAGCTACCGGGTGCTGTCGACGGACGGGGCGACCGGGCCGGTCGAGGTGACCGTGCGCGTAAACGGCGAGCATGTGGTGCGCCAGACGGCGATCATCGGCGAGGAGACCGATGTCGACATCGTGATCCCCAATGCCGGCCGCAACATCGTCGAGCTCGAATTCCCGGTCGCGGAGGGCGAACTGACGGCGACCAACAACCGCACCATTGCGGTGATCGACGGCATTCGCGAGAATCTGCGCGTGCTTCTCGTCTCGGGCGAGCCCCACGCCGGCGAGCGCACCTGGCGCAACCTTTTGAAATCCGACGCGGCGGTGGATCTCGTCCACTTCACCATCCTGCGCCCGCCCGAAAAGCAGGACGGCACGCCGATCAACGAACTCTCGCTCATCGCCTTCCCGACGCGCGAGCTTTTCGTCGACCGGATCAACGATTTCGACCTGATCATCTTCGACCGCTACCAGCACCGCGACGTGCTGCCGATCCTCTATTACGACTATATCGCCGAATATGTGGAGAACGGTGGCGCGCTCCTGATCGCGGCGGGGCCGGAATATGCCGGCAACCAGTCGATCTCGCGCACGCCGCTGATGGCTGCGCTGCCCGCGATGCCGACCGGCGAGGTGGTGGAACAGGCGTTCTTCCCGCGCTTGACCGATACCGGCGAGCGCCATCCGGTGACGCGCGGGCTGGAGGGTTCGGGACAGGAGCCGCCGCAATGGAGCCGCTGGTTCCGCCAGATCGGCATCGAGCGGCCGCAGGGCGAAGTGGTGATGCAGGGCGCGGACGACATGCCGCTGCTGCTGCTCGACCGGCAGGGCGAAGGCCGCGTCGGGATGCTGCTCTCCGACCATGGCTGGCTGTGGGCGCGCGGTTTCGAGGGCGGCGGCCCGCATGTCTCGCTCTACCGCCGCATGGCGCACTGGCTGATGAAGGAGCCGGAGCTGGAGGAAGAGCGTCTGACGGCGAATGCGCGCGGCATGACCCTGGAGATCGAGCGCCAGACGATGGAGGACACGGCCGGCGAGGCGAGCGTGACGACACCTTCGGGCGGGACGCTGACCGTGCCGCTGGCGAGCGGCGAGCCGGGAACGTTCGATGGATCGGTCGAGACCGACGAGATCGGGCTTTACCGCATCGCCAATGGCGACCTCGAAACGCTTGCCCATGTCGGGCCGGTCAATGCGCCGGAATTCACCGACACTGTCTCGACGACGGAAAAACTCCAGCCTGTCGCGGAAGCCAGCGGCGGCACGGTGCGGCGCATCGAGGCCGGACTGGCCGGCGCGCTCGATCTGCCGAACATCGTGCCGATCCGCCCCGGCGCGGATGCGGACGGGCGCGGCTGGGTGGGGCTCCAGACGACGAATGACAGCGTGCTGCGTTCGGTGTCGCGCGTGCCGCTCTTTGCCGGGTTCCTCGGGCTGGCGCTCCTGCTCTTCGCCTTCGGCGCGACCTGGTATCGCGAGGGCCGCTGATTTTCTTGCGCGCCCGATGTCGGGATCGGGAATGTCCGGTCGTCCTTTGCGCGGACATCAATCAGGGAGTTTTCCATGCGCATGATCTTCGTCAACCTGCCGGTCAGGGACCTCGCCGCCAGCCGCGCCTTCTTCTCCGCGCTCGGCTATTCGTTCAACGAGGATTTTTCCGACGAGACGGCCGCCTCCATGGTGATCGCGGACAACATCTTCGCCATGCTGCTCACGCATGAGAAGTTCAAGGGCTTCATCAATGGCGAAATCGCCGACGCGCACAAGGAAACGGAAGTGCTCACCGCGCTCTCCTGCGACAGCCGGCAGGAGGTCGACGACATTCTTGCCAAGGCGCTGAAAGCCGGCGCCAAGCCATGGAAGCCGGTGATGGATCTCGGCTTCATGTATGGCTGTTCGTTCCAGGACCTGGACGGGCATGTGTGGGAATATGTGTATATGGAGAAGGCGGGATAGGCTGGCTGCGGAGGGCCCGCTAGCGGGCGTCATCCCGGCCGAAGTCGGAGCGCAGCGAGGCGAGAGCCGGGACCCATTCCGTTACCTTCGACGTCACGGAATGGGTCCCGGATACGCGATTTCGCTTCGCTGCAATCGCCTTCCGGGATGACGTCTTGGAAGCTACACTCTCGCCGCGTCCTCGTGAGCGACAGCGCCATCGAGCGTCGCCGCGGCGCCCGGCACGAGTTCCAGCACCAGCAGCCTCGCCGGGTCGACCGGCCAGGGCATCGTCATCGAGCCGGGCCTGACCTGCACATAGCCGAGCGGGCCATAATAAGGCGCGTCGCCGACGAGCACGATGGCGTGGACGCCTTTGGCGCGGGCGGCGTCGGCGGCAATACCCATCAGCTTGCGGCCAATGCCGAGATTCTTCCACGACGGCCGCACGGCGAGCGGGCCGAGCAGCATCGCCCTGCCCCGTCCGACCGCGATGGGCGTCAGGCGGACGGATGCGACGACATGATCATTTTCAGTGGCGACGAAGGAGAGATCGCGCGCGTGCGGGCCGCCTTCGCGGATCTTGTGCGCGGCGCGCGTGAAGCGGCCGGGGCCGAAGGCTTCGGCGTTGATGTCTTCGATTTCAGCGTCGTGGGAGGGCTGTTCCGGCGCGTAGGCGACGTCGGCAAGGGGCATCATGACGGGAATTCCGGATCGAGTGTCGACAGGCAGGGTCCAAATGGCGCACGCCATTCTTCGCGCTCAGGCGCGGCTGCTCTTTCGTCGTCGCTCGATGCGAATTTCTGGCATGGAAACTTCCCCGGAAGATTCGCTGCTAGCACGGGAATTGATGGACGTCTATCGGGATTTCTGGTGACCGGAGCGCCGACGTCATCCCGGCCGAAATCGAGCACAGCGAGATGAGAGCCGGGACCCATTCCGTGAGCTCGACGTCACGGAATGGGTCGCGGATACGCGATCTCGCTTCGCTGCAATCGCGTTCCGGGATGACGCCAGACTGGTGATTGACGATCTGTTCAATGCGCAAAGTTTGGCGCAGTCCCCCTCCTGCCCTACCTCTTGGTCAACAAGAGGAGAGACTCATGGGACTTCTGGTCGACGGCCAATGGCAGGACAAATGGTACGACACGTCGAAGACGGGCGGACGCTTCGAGCGCTCGCAATCGCAATGGCGCGACTTCGTGACGGCTGACGGCGCTCCGGCCGAAGGGCGAACGCGCGGCTTCAAGGCGGAGCCCGGCCGCTATCATCTCTACGTCTCCCTTGCCTGCCCGTGGGCGCACCGCACGCTGATCTTCCGCAAGCTGAAGAAGCTCGAAGACGTGATCTCGGTTTCGGTCGTGCATCATTTCATGGGAGAGAACGGCTGGACCTTCCAGACGGACGAAGCGGCGACCGGCGACGACCTCTACGGCCTCGACTTCCTGCACCAGATCTACACCAAGGCCGACCCGGCCTATTCGGGCCGCGTGACGGTGCCGGTGCTGTGGGACAAGCAGGAGAAGACGATCGTCTCCAACGAGAGCGCGGAAATCATCAGGATGCTCAACTCCGCCTTCGACGAATGGGGCGATGCGAGCGTCGACCTCTATCCGAAGGCGCTGCGCGGGGAGATCGACGCCGTGAACGAGCGGGTCTATGACGCGATCAACAACGGGGTCTACAAGGCCGGCTTCGCCACGAAGCAGGACGCCTATGAAGAGGCCTTCGACGAATTGTTCGCAGCTTTGGACGAGATGGAGGCGCGGCTTTCACGTCAGCGCTTCATCGCCGGCAACGCACTGACCGAGGCAGACTGGCGGCTGTTCACGACGCTGGTGCGCTTCGATGCCGTCTACTATTCGCATTTCAAGTGCAACCAGCGCCGGATCGAGGATTACGCCAACATTTCCAACTATCTGCGCGAGCTTTATCAGGTGCCGGGCGTGGCCGACACGGTGAACATGCACCACATCAAGAGCCATTATTACGGCAGTCACGAAACGATCAATCCGACGCGGATCGTTCCGAAGGGACCCGAACTCGACTTCACCCGGCCGCATGACCGGGCAAAGCTCAAGGCGGCGGCCTGACGAAATTTCCGTCAGGCGCTTCGGTCAGATCTCGATCATCCGATCCTGCGGCTGTGGGATTTCGAGCTGGCGGCGGATCGACTCGGGCACCTCGCGCTGGGGGAACATCAGCGGCTCGTTCTGGAGGACCAGGACCGGCGCATCGATGGCGACGCGGGCATAGAGGTCGATGATGTCCTGATTGAACAGACGGATGCAACCCGAGGAAACGGCGAGGCCGATCGACCACGGCTCGGAGGTGCCGTGAATGCGGTAGAGCGTGTCGCGGCCGCCTTCGAAGAGATAGAGCGCGCGCGGGCCGAGCGGATTTTCCAGACCGGGCGGCATACCGCCGGCCCACTGGGCGTTGCGGCCGGGCTCGCGGGCGATCATGTCCTGGGTCGGCGTCCAGGTCGGCCACTGCGCCTTGCGCGCCACGCGCGCCTCGCCCTCGAATTCGAGACCGGCGCGCCCGACGCCGATGCCGTAGCGCATTGCCATGCCGCCTTCCTGCACGAGATAGAGAAACCGGTTCTGCGTATCGACGACGATCGTGCCGGGGCGCTCGGAGCGGTGATAACGGACCTGCTGGCGGAAGAAGCGCTCATCGACATTGGAAATGTCGATCGCCGGCAGCGGAAAGCGCTCGTTCGGCTGCGGACCGTACATGGCGAGAAAGTAGGGATCGGGACCGGGCTTCACCGCCTCGATGGCGCTTGTCGAGGACATGCAGCCCGAAAGGACCAGCGGCGCGACCGCGCCCATGGAAGCGGCCTGAAAGAGGAAGCGACGTCGAGACACACACATCAATTTTCTACCCATCACTGAATTCTTGAAACTGGCTGCGCAGGCAACCGATAGCCTCTTGAATGGAAACCAAGTGTGGCGTCTGCCGGGACGAATTGCGGCGAAAACGAGTCGGGGCGGCCGGTGTGTTTTTTCTGTCACAGGTTGAAATAGGCCGAAATGCGCCGTGATCGGGACGCGTCTTCGGCGATGCTCAGTCGATCAGGCGAAGGGCACGGCGACCGTGCCGGGCGGCAGCTTCGCCTCATGGTCCGGCTCGACATGGATGACGACGCGAACCGACGGGATCTCGTTTTCCAGCGCCGCCTCGATCCGGTCGCAGATCAGATGGCTGGCGCCGACCGACATGTCGGCATCGACGACCATGTGGAACTCGATGAAGGTCGCGCGGCCGGCAATGCGGGTCTTCAGGTCGTGGATTTCGAGGGCGCCCTGCGAATTGGCGGAGATCAGGTCGCGGATGCGCAGATGGTCGTCGTGGTCGACGGCGCGATCCATCAGCCCGTCGAGCGAGGCGGCGATGACCTTCCAGCCCTGCCACAGGATGTTGAGCGCGACGACGAGCGCGAGCAGCGGATCGAGCATCCACCAGCCGGTCGCGATGGCCGCGAGAAGCCCGACGAGGACGCCGAGCGAGGTCACGACATCGGTCAGGATATGATGCCCGTCGGCGGCGAGAGCCGGCGAGCGGTGTTCGCGGCCGTTGCTGATGAGAAGCCAGGCCCAGAAGCCGTTGACGGCGGCAGCCAATGCGTTGAGCGCGAGGCCGAGGCCCGGCGCGTCCAGCGGAACCGGGTTCTGCCAGGCGCGCCAGACTTCGGCGATGATCAGGAGCGCGGCGACGACGATCAGCACGCCTTCGAGGACGGCGGAGAAATATTCCGCCTTGTGGTGGCCGTATTGATGGTCGCGGTCGGCCGGCTTGTGGCTGACCGAAATCGCCCAGAAGGCGGCGAAGGCCGCAATGACGTTGACGATGGATTCGAGTGCGTCCGAATAAAGCGCGACGGACCCGGTGAGCCACCAGGCGACGAATTTCAGGCCCATCACCGCAAAGGCGACGACGATGGACCAGGCCGCGAGACGGCGGATTTTCTGCTTGGCGGTCATGGGTGGAGATCGAGGCGTGAGGCACCCCCCTCTGGCCTGCCGGCCATCTCCCCCTCAAGGGGGGAGATCACGCGCGGCGATGCCGAGACTGATCTCCCCCCTTGAGGAGGAGAGGCCATACCCGGCGAGGATTGGCAGGCCAGAGGGGGGTGGATCGTGGAGTGCAACGTCTAACCTAAGCCGCTTTCACTTTGGCCTTGCGCGGCAGATGCGCGACGACGTTCTCGATCATCCGCATTCCGGCATTCTGGCCGAGCGTCATGATCGATTCGGGGTGGAACTGCACGGCGGCAATAGGCTGCGTCTTGTGCTCGAAGGCCATGATGACGCCGTCCTCGGTTTCGGCGGTGACGAGGAATTCGGACGGCAGGCGCACCGGATCGGCGAAGATCGAATGGTAGCGCCCGACGGTGACCTCCTTGGGCAGGCCCGAAAAGACGATGCCGGGCTTCGTCACGCGGATGCGCGAGGGCTTGCCGTGCATCGGCTCGTGCAACTGGCGCAGTTCGCCGCCATAGGCTTCCGCCAGGGCCTGAAGGCCGAGGCAGACGCCGAAGATCGGCAGGTCACGCGCGCGGGCTTTGGTGATCGTCGCCTTGCAGTCGAAGTCCGACGGCATTCCGGGGCCGGGCGACAGGACGACGAGATCGGGATCGACGCGGGCGAAGACTTCCTCGGGCACGGGTGAGCGCACGGTGGCGACCGTAGCGCCGGTCTGGCGGAAATAGTTCGCCAGCGTGTGGACGAAGCTGTCCTCGTGATCGACGAGCAGGATCGCGACCCCCTCGCCCACCTTCGCGCTTTCGCGGCTGGCGGCGGCGGCGTTGCCGGCGGACGCCTCGCGGATCGCGGCCAGCATGGCCGACGCTTTCAATTCCGTTTCGGCCTCTTCCTCGGCCGGGTCGGAATCGTTGAGCAGCGTCGCGCCGGCGCGGACCTGCGCGATGCCGTCCTTGATGCGAATGGTGCGCAGCGTCAGGCCGGTGTTCATGTCGCCGTTGAAATGCACCATGCCGATGGCGCCGCCATACCAGGCGCGCGGGCTCTTTTCGTTGGCCTCAACGAAGCGCATCGCCCAAAGCTTCGGCGCGCCTGTGACTGTGACGGCCCAGGCGTGGGAGAGGAAGGCGTCGAACGCGTCCATGCCCTCGCGCAGGCGCCCCTCGATGTGGTCGACCGTGTGGATCAGGCGCGAATACATCTCGATCTGGCGGCGGCCGATGACGCGCACGGAGCCGGGCTCGCACACGCGGCTCTTGTCGTTGCGGTCGACGTCGGAGCACATGGTGAGTTCGGACTCGTCCTTCTTGGAATTGAGCAGCTTCAGGATCTGTTCCGAATCGGCAATGGCGTCCTCGCCGCGCCGGATGGTGCCGGAGATCGGGCAGGTCTCGACGCGCCGCCCGGAGACGCGCACGAACATTTCGGGCGACGCGCCGATCAGATATTCGCTCTCACCCAGATTGATGAAGAAGGAATAGGGCGACGGGTTGATGGATTTCAGCTTGCGGCTGATCTCCGACGGCTTCGAGACGCAGCGCTCCATGAACATCTGGCCGGGGACGACCTCGAACAGGTCGCCGCGCCGGAAGCTCTCCTTCGCCTTCGTCACGAGACGCGCATATTCGCCGGGCTCGTGATCGGAGCGTGGCGGGACGGTCGTCGACGGCTGGAAGGGCTGTTCGGACCCGCCGCGCGGCAGGTTCTCGGTCGAGAAACCGTCGCCGGAAAAATCGTAACGGTCGTGCCAGGCCTTGGCCTGATGGTGGTCGACGACGAGGATTTCGTCGGGAAGGTAGAGCACGACATCGCGCTGGCTCTGCGGCCGGTCGAGTCTCAAGGTAACTGGATCGAACTGGAAGGCGAGGTCGTAGCCGAACGCGCCGTAAAGGCCGAGATTGGCATCCTCCGGCGACTTGAACAGCGAGACGATGACGCGCAGCACGGAGAAGACGGTCGGGACGCGGGAGCGCTCCTCCTCGGAGAAGACCCGCGTCGGCTCGGAGACGGTGAGCGTGACGAGCGCGGGGCCGCGGATGAATTCGGTGACCTCTTCCAGCGCCTCGACGACCGGCGCGATGCCGTCGATAAGCTTTTCCCCGCGCGCATTCAGCGCCTCGATGCGCATGGAACGGCCCTTGGACGAGACGACCAGCGGCGGATCGACGACCGCCGTGTCCCAGCGCGTATAGCGGCCCGGATATTCGTAATTGGAGGAAAAGACGCAGCCGCGGCGCGAATTCAGCGCGTCGACATAGGTCTCGATCGCGCCGACATAGGGCGTTTCATGCCGCTGTCGGGTGACGGTGACGCCGCCTTCGGTGCGGTAGCGCTCCGCGCCGTTCTCCAGAAGCTCGGTGCTCATGATGTGTCCTTCCCCTCATCTGTCAGGTTCCGGATCGGCAGGTCCCAAAAAGACGAAGGCCGCCCGGAGTGTTCCGTTGCGGCCAAACCCTTGAAACGCGCACGCAAGTGCCGTGGCCGCTTTTAGCGGACCCACCACCACAGCTTCGTGTGCGAAAGCGCGTTCATGGGCAAACTCATACAAACGATACGCCGCCGCGGCAAGCGCGATTCGACGGCTTGATCTTCCAGTTGCTGGAAGGATTAGCTTCATGGACCTATCTCAAGGGTCGATCAGGAGTTGACCGCCATGAACATCGGAACCGCCGCCCGCCGCTCGGCCCTGCCGGCCAAGACGATCCGCTATTACGAGGAGATCGGCCTGCTGCGCCCCGCCCGCGCCGACAATGGCTATCGCGACTACTCAGGCGACGACATCCACCGGCTGAAATTCCTGCAACGCGCGCGCGGGCTGGGCTTTTCGGTCGAGGAATGCCGGCAATTGCTGTCGCTCTACGGCGACACACACCGGGCAAGCGCCGACGTGAAGGCCCTGGCGGCGACCAAGCTCGACCAGATCGAGCGCAAGATCGCCGAACTCCAGAGCCTGAAGACGGCGCTGACCCATCTTGTGAAGACCTGTCACGGCGATGCGCGGCCGGACTGCCCGATCCTCGACGAGCTTTCCGGCGCCTCGGACTGACCCGAATTGCGCTTTCGATAAAAGCGCAGCGCCGAGACGGCGAGCCAGGCAAGGCTCGCCCATGCCGCGCCCATCGCCCAGCCCGCGGCGACGTCGCTGGGCCAGTGGACACCCAGATAGATGCGCGAGACGCCGATGAGGAAGGTGAGCAGGATGGCGACGGAAAGGACGTAGACACGCACCCGGCCCGATGCGACGAAGCGCATGATGAGCGAGCCGAGCGTCAGGTAGACGATGGCCGAGACCATCGCGTGGCCGGACGGAAAGCTCGGCGTGTGCGTGTTGACGAGATGTTCGACGAGGTCGGGGCGTGGACGCGCGTAGAGTTCCTTCAGGAGATGACCGACGAGCGTGCCGGTGGCGATCGAGATGAACGTATAGAGCGCCGGACCGAACTTGCGCGAGACGACGAGGAAACCGATAACCGAGGCGACCAGCACGAAGACGACCGTATAGCCGCCGAGCGCGGTGATCTCGGCTCCGGTCTCCTGCAACCATTCGGGGCCAACCGGCGTACCGTCCGGCGTGTGGAACCAGAGAAAAATGCGCTCGTCGATGGCGTTCAGCTCGCCATCGTCCAGTTCGTCGGCGATCGACAAAAACAGCGAGATGCCGGCTGCCGCAATGGCGAAGATCGCGAGCGGCAGGAAGGCGGTCCTGTGATCGCGCATTCCGCGCACGAGTTCGGTGATGGATCGCTTCATGACGCCCCTGGCTTTGTTCTTTGGCGATAAGGATGGGGTGCCCGAAAGGCTGCGGCAAGTGCGGCATGACAAAAGCCGCGCCCGATCGCGGCGCGGGTTTCAGCCGGCAACCTGGCGCGCGGCCGAACGGACCGCCTCGATATCCTCGTCGAGCGTGAGAGCAGCTTCGGCGCGGCGCAGCGCCATGCGCGAGTGCCGCGCCGCCTCGATGCGGAAACGGGGATCGTCGAAGGCCGCAAGGGCAGCGAACGCCTTTTGCAGCCGCACATGCACTTCCGCGATCGACGCGCCGTCGCGCGCGATCGGCGCATAGGCGTCGTCGAAAAGCTCGGCCAGCTTGACAGAGGGGACATGAACGTTGGGAAACCGGACCGGCTCGCGTTCTTCCGGCTCGTCCCAGATCGCGAGCAGCCGCACGCTGCGCCCGATGACGTCGATCGCCGTGCCCGGATCGTTGACGGCCGGCGACAACGCACGCTGCGCGATCTCGGTGAGGACCGAAAGGCCGAAGCGCGGGTCCTGGTCAAAGGAGCGTTCGCGGGCAAGCGAATAGGCCTGTGAGATCGCCGCGTGAACGTCGCCGTCTTGCGATGTGACGCGCGCCAGCGGCCGGCGTCCGTCGACGAAGGTGCCTGGAAGCGCGAGCGAGTAGATGATCGTGCCTGCTTCCTCGGCGATCTCCTGGAGCTTTGCCATGTCGATATGCTGGACGTAGCCGATGAAAGGCGCGGGAATCGCTGCGGCATCGGCAGGAACGTCCTCTTCGCCGGCGAGATGGATGCCGCCGAGATAGGGCTGGCGGCGGCGGGTGCGAAGCGCCTCTTCGGTCGCCTTCTCGACCACCTCGGTCGTCTCGCCCACCCGTCCCAACCGCGTCAGATAATCGATCCAGCGCAAAAGCGTGGCGACGATCAGGAGTACGACGAAGATGGTGACCACGAACAGGATCACGCGGCCCCTTTCGCCATAGGCGCCCATCGACAGCGTGATGATGGCGACGAGGCTGTAGAGAAACGAGCCGACGAAGGTGGACAGCACATTCTGCGAGGTCGGGTCCTGCAAAAGGAGCTTGGTGGCGCGGGGCGTGACGTTGCTGGTCGCGGCCGAATAGGCGGCGACCATGGTGGAGAGCGAGAAGGTCGTCACCGCCAGCATGGACGAGGCGATGATGGTCAGGATGTTGTCGACCGCCTCGGCGCCGATGGAGGCGGAGATCTCATAGGGAATGTAGGGCCCGAGGAAGATCGCGAGCAGGGCCGAAAGAACGGCGAGCAGCGAGATCAGCGTGCTGCGGAACCACAGGCGGCGCGTCAGAAGCCTGTAGATCCAGTTCCATTTCGAAATCATAGGTCCCCTGCCCCTGCCCGCTCCTAGTTGAGCAACAACGCATATAGATGCCGAGCGTTGCCTTGTCTCACATACAAAAAAGGGCGCCGAAGCGCCCTTTCGCACGGGTCATCGCAAGCCGGTCAGAACAGGCCCTCGATCTGGCCGTCCGCGTTCAGGAAAATCTTTTCCGAGGACGGGGACTTGGGCAGGCCCGGCATGGTCATGATCTCTCCGCAGATGGCGACGATGAAGCCCGCGCCGGCCAACAGCCGCACCTCGCGCACCGGCACGACATGGTCGTTGGGCGCGCCGCGCAGATTGGGATCGGTCGAGAAGGAATATTGAGTCTTGGCCATGCAGACCGGCAGATCGCCGTAGCCCGCCTGCTCCCACTGGTGAAGCTGATCGCGCACCGACTTGTCGGCGATGGCGTGCGAGCCGCGATAGATGCGCTTGACGATGGTGTTGATCTTGTCGAAGAGCGGCATTTCGTCGGGATAGAGCGGGGCGAATTGCGACGAGCCGCCTTCGGCGAGTTCGACGACCTTCTTCGCCAGATCCTCGATGCCGGCCGAGCCTTGGGCCCAGTGCTTGCACAGGATGGCCTCCTCGCCCATCGAGGCGACATAATCCTTCAGCGCCTGGATCTCGGCGTCGGTGTCGGAATAGAAATGGTTGATCGCGACCACTGCCGGGACGCCGAACTGGCGTACATTCTCGATGTGCCGGCCGAGATTGGCGCAGCCCTTCTTCACCGCCTCGACATTCTCGGCGCCCAGATCGTCCTTTTTGACGCCGCCATTCATCTTCATCGCGCGCACGGTGGCGACGATGACGGCGGCGGCGGGTTTCAGGCCGGCCTTGCGGCACTTGATGTCGAAGAACTTCTCCGCGCCGAGATCGGCGCCGAAGCCGGCTTCGGTGACGACATACTCACCCAGCTTCAGCGCCGTCGTGGTGGCGACGACGGAATTGCAGCCATGGGCGATATTGGCGAAGGGGCCGCCATGGACGAAAGCGGGGTTGTTCTCGAGCGTCTGGACGAGGTTCGGCTGCATAGCGTCCTTGAGCAGGACCGCCATCGCACCATCGGCCTTGAGATCGCGCGCATAGACCGGCGTTTTGTCGCGACGATAGGCGACGATGATGTCGCCGAGCCGCTTTTCCAGATCGGCGAGGTCTTTCGCCAGGCACAGGATCGCCATGACCTCGGAAGCCACAGTGATGTCGAAGCCGGCTTCACGCGGGAAACCGTTGGCGACGCCGCCCAGCGAGCAGGTGATCTGGCGCAATGCGCGGTCGTTCATGTCCATGACGCGGCGCCACACGACGCGGCGCTGGTCGATCCCCAACTCGTTGCCCCAGTAGATGTCATTGTCGATCAGGGCCGACAGGAGGTTGTGTGCCGTGGTGATGGCGTGGAAATCGCCGGTGAAGTGGAGGTTCATGTCCTCCATCGGCACGACCTGCGCCATGCCGCCGCCCGCCGCGCCGCCCTTCATGCCGAAATTCGGCCCGAGCGAGGCTTCGCGGATGCACACGACGGCCTTCTTGCCGATGCGGTTGAGACCGTCGCCGAGGCCGACCGTAGTGGTCGTCTTGCCTTCGCCGGCCGGCGTCGGATTGATCGCGGTGACGAGGATGAGCTTGCCGTCCTTGTTGTCCTTGACCGACCTGATGTATTCGGCCGAGACCTTCGCCTTGTCGTGGCCATAGGGCAGGAGATGCTCGTGCGGGATGCCGAGCTTGGCGCCGATCTCCATGATCGGCTTCTTCTTCGCGGCGCGCGCAATCGCGATGTCGGATTTCACTTCGGCCATTTAGATCCCCCAGGAGGCTTCTTGCTCGGTTCTGTTCGCGACGGTTCGCAGCCGCGCGCTTCGGTTCGGATTCATGGCGGTTGCCGCAGTTTCGCGCCGTCTCAATAAAGCCGCACAATGCACGGAATGCGACAAGGCGAAGGCGGTATCCGGCCCGGATCGAAAAGCTGTATACAACTGCGGTGGCGGGTCCGTCTATTCCCCGGCGGTGAAGCCCACGAAGTCTTCGGGCGGCAGGCGGCCCATCTCCTCTTCCCAGTGGCGCCGGCACAAGGAGACGTAGCGATCCTCGCCGCCGATGGCGACCTGATCGCCCTCGTGCAGCACCTTGCCGTTCGGTCCGAGCCGCACGACCATGGTGGCCTTGCGACCGCATTTGCAGATGGTGCGCACCTCGCGCAACTCGTCGCCGATGGCGAGCAGCGCCCTGGAGCCGGGGAAGAGCTCGCCGCGAAAATCGGTGCGAAGGCCGTAGCACATGACCGGCACGCCGAGCCTGTCGGCGGCGCGGGCGAGCTGCCAGACCTGATCCTCGGACAGGAACTGGGCCTCGTCGACGAAGACGCAGTGCAGCGGGCCACTGCGGGCAAGCGCGTCGATAACGGCGAAGAGGTCGGTCTCGGCGGAAAAGAGTTCGGCCTCGGCGGCAAGCCCGATGCGCGAGGCGATGCGGCCAATGCCGGCGCGGTCGTCGAGCGCGGCGGTGAAGATGGCGGTGCGCATTCCCCGTTCGCGGTAGTTGTAGGACGCCTGCAAAAGCAGCGTCGACTTGCCGGCATTCATCGTCGAATAATGGAAATAGAGCTTGGCCATCGTTTCTCTTAAATCGCTCGGACATCGGGGCGGGAGTGTTATGATGCAACCGTCCACCGGAAATCGCTGCACATGTGCAATTTCAGGCTTTTCCACATGGTTCTTGAATCATCGTGCAAATGATGTTTGGCTTTAGCAACTCGTGAAAGACCGCGTTTCAGGCGGTTTTCCAGAAAACCAGATGGGAGACGAATTCAATGTTGCGCACCCGCACATTCCTCACAACGCTTGCCCTTTCGACCGCGCTTTCTGCCGGAACCGCGCTCGCGCAGGACCCGGAAGCCTGCCAGACCGTGCGCTTTTCCGATGTCGGCTGGACCGACATCACGGCGACGACCGGCACGGCGACGGTGCTGCTGGAAGCGCTCGGCTACGACACGAATGTGCAGGTCCTGTCCGTGCCGGTGACCTATGCCTCGCTGAAGAACGGCGACATCGACGTGTTCCTCGGCAACTGGATGCCGACCATGGAAGCCGACATCGCGCCCTATCGCGAGGACGGTTCGGTGGAAACGCTGGTGACCAATCTGGAAGGCGCGAAATATACGCTCGCCGTGCCGAAATACACCTATGACAAGGGGCTGACGAGCTTCGACAAGATCGCCGAGTTCAGCGACGATCTGAACGGCCAGATCCTCGGCATCGAGCCGGGCAATGACGGCAACCGGCTGATCCTCGACATGATCGACGCCGACCAGTTCGGCCTGTCGGGCTTCGAGGTGGTCGAAAGCTCCGAGGCCGGGATGCTCTCGGCGGTAACGCGCGCGGCGCGCTCGGAGCAGGACGTCGTCTTCCTCGGCTGGGAGCCGCATCCCATGAACGCCAATATCGAGATGGAATATCTCGAAGGCGGCGACGATGTGTTCGGCCCGAACTTCGGCGGCGCGACGGTTCATACCAATGTGCGCGCCGGCTACGCGGAAGAATGCCCGAATGTCGGCAAGCTCCTGAACAATCTCGTCTTCTCGCTCGAGATGGAAAACGAGATCATGGGCGCGATCCTCGATGACGGCGCCGACCCGCAGGCAGCCGCTACCGAATGGCTGAAGGCCAACCCCGACGCGCTGACGCCGTGGCTCGAAGGCGTGACGACCGTCGACGGCGAGGACGGCGAAGCCGCCGTGCGCGCGGAACTCGGACTTTAGTCCGGCGACCATGTGATTTCGGAGCGGCCGGAAATATCCGGCCGCTTCGCGTTTGAACCGCGAGGGGATGAGCGATGGACCCGGTTTCGGATTGGGTGGCGAGCGAGAAGATACCTGTCGGGCAATGGGGACAGACCGTCTTCGATTTCCTGATCGACAATTTCGCCTGGTTTTTCGATTCCATTTCCAACGGCTTGCGCTCGGTTCTGGACGCGATGGTGGACGTCATCCTGTGGTTCCCGCCCGTCGTCGTCGTGCTGGCGATCGCCGCCCTCGCCTATGCCCTGAAGCGCTCCTGGAAGCTGGCGCTGGGCGTCATCGTCGGACTTCTCTTCATCATCAATCAGGGTCTCTGGTCCGAGACGGTGCAGACGCTCGTCCTCGTCGTTTCGGCCGCCACAGCATCGATGGCGATCGGCGTGCCGATCGGCATCTGGGCCGCCCATAACGACCGCGTCTATGCCTGGCTCCAGCCGGTGCTCGACCTGATGCAGACGCTGCCGACCTTCGTCTACCTGATCCCGGTGCTGATCCTCTTCGGCCTCGGCATCGCGCCGGGCCTGATCGTCACCATCATCTTCGCCTCCCCCGCCCCCATCCGCCTGACCTATCTCGGCATCAAATCCGTGCCCAAGCCGATGCTGGAAGCCGGCGAAGCCTTCGGCGCGACGAAGAGCCAGCTTCTGTGGAAGGTGGAACTGCCCTCCGCGCTGCCGACGATCATGGCAGGACTGACCCAGTGCATCATGCTGTCGCTGTCGATGGTGGTGATCGCGGCGCTGATCGGCGCCGACGGTCTCGGCAAACCGGTGGTCCGCGCGCTGAACACGGTCAACATCCCGCTCGGCCTCGAAGCGGGGCTGGCGATCGTGGTGCTGGCGATCATCCTCGACCGGATGGCGCGGATCGGCCAGGAGCAGACGAAATGAGCACCGCCGTCGAATTCCGCCGCGTCGACATCGTCTTCGGCACGCCGGCCGAACAGCGCGCCGCGCTGCCGCTGCTCGACGCCGGCGCGAGCCGGTCGGAAATCCTGGAGAAGACCGGCGCCGTGCTCGGCTGCTGCCAGGCCGACCTGACGGTGAACCAGGGCGAGATTTCGGTTCTGATGGGCCTTTCGGGCTCGGGCAAGTCGACGCTTCTGCGCGCCGTCAACGGGCTCAATCAGGTCACGCGCGGCGCCGTCATCGTCCATGACGAGGACTGGCAGGCGGATGTGGTGAGTTGCGCCCCCGCCAAGCTGCGCCAGATCCGCCGCGAATGCGTGGCGATGGTGTTCCAGCAATTCGCGCTGCTTCCCTGGCGCACCGTGGCCGAGAATGTCGGCTTCGGCCTCGAACTCGCCGGCGTGCCGGCAAAGGAGCGCAAGGAGCGCGTCGCCGCCCAGCTCGACCTCGTCGGCCTGACCCAATGGGCCGACAAATACGCGCACGAATTGTCGGGCGGAATGCAGCAGCGCGTCGGGCTGGCGCGCGCCTTTGCCACCGATGCGCCGATCCTCCTGATGGACGAGCCCTTCTCCGCGCTCGATCCGCTGATCCGCACCAAGCTTCAAGATGAACTTCTCGATCTTCAGACGAAGCTGAAGAAGACCATCCTTTTCGTCAGCCACGATCTGGAAGAGGCGCTGAAGATCGGCAACACGATCTCGATCATGGAAGGCGGGCGGATCGTCCAGACCGGCGCGCCCGAGGAGATCGTGCTGGCCCCTGCCAACGACTATGTCCGCGATTTCATCGCAAATGTGAACCCGCTCTCGGTGCTGACCGCCTGGAACATCATGCGCGACGCGCGCGACCTCGATGCCGCCGGCGAGAACTGGCTGTGGCTCGACCGCCGCCACACGACCCGGTTCAAGTTCGACGAGAACATGCTCGTCATCGATGCCGAACGCAACGGCGTGCCGGCGATCTGGGTGTCGTGCGAGAACATCGAGAACCTGCCGGCGGACAAGCCGCAGGTCTTCTGGGCTTCGCCCGGAACGTCGCTTAAGACCGTGATGGCCGCGATGCACCGCTCGGCGACGGCGCCGGTGGCGCTGTTCGACGACCAATCGCGCTTCGTCGGCTCGATCGGCGTGCGCGACGTCCTGAAGGCGGTGATCCGGCGCTGATCGGGATCTCACGGGAACGTCGCTATCGATGAAACCCGATCCATGCCAGCATCGTGTCTGCAAGGAACAGGCAGATGCAGGAACATGCAATGTCGCAGATCGTCGACACTCCGATGCACACCGAAGGCGAAGGGTCCGCGCGGACGACGAGGCTCGTCTATCGGCAGTCCGTCTGGACGCGGATCACCCACTGGATCTGGGCGGTCGCGCTGTTCTTTCTGCTGCTGTCCGGCCTCCAGATATTCAACGCACACCCCGCGCTCTATATCGGTGACCAGTCGGGCTTCCAGTTCGACAATTCGGTGCTGCGGATGGATGGCGTGCGCGAGGCGGACGCGCTGAAGGGCGTCACGACGGTTTTCGGCAAGGAATTCGACACGACCGGCCTGTTCGGTGCGTCCGGCCCCGACGGCCGGTTGCAATCGCGTGGTTTCCCGGCATGGGCGACGATCCCGTCGGGCCGTGATCTGGCGACCGGCCGCGTCGTCCACTTCTTCTTCGCCTGGCTTCTGGCCGGCACGCTTCTGGTCTGGTTCGCCGCCAGCCTCCTGAACGGGCATCTGCGCCGCGACATCGTGCCGAAAGGCGCCGACCTGAAGGCGCTGCCGGGCGACGTCGCCGACCACGCCCGCCTGCGCTTCCGCCACAAGAAGAGCTACGCTCCATTGCAGAAAATCAGCTACGCCGCCGTGCTTCTGGTCTTCCTGCCGCTGATGTTCCTGACCGGCCTGTCGATGTCGCCGGGCTTCAACGCCACGGCGCCCTGGCTTCCCGAACTTTTCGGCGGACGGCAGACCGCGCGGACGATCCATTTCGTGGTGATGGTCTTCCTCGTCCTGTTCTTCGTCGTGCATATCCTGATGGTCGTGCTTGCCGGGCCGATCAACGAACTGCGCTCGATGATCACCGGCTGGGTGCGCGTCGACGAAACCGGAGAGGAGAAGAAGCCATGATGCGACTTTCACGCCGCGGCTTCCTGACGGGTTCGGCGGCCGGACTATCGGGCGTCGCGCTCTCGGGGTGCGATGCGCTGGATATCGTCGCGGACAGGGACAGCAAGGTGCGGAACTTCCTCGAAGGCGCGAATTCGCTCACCTATCGGATGCAACGGCTGTTGATGGCGCCGGACAGGCTGGCGCCGGAATTCACCGAAGCCGACATCCGCCAGCCGATGCGGCCGAACGGCGTGACCGCGCCGGATGACGAGACCTACAGATCGCTGGCCGCGGCCGATTTCGGCACGTACCGGCTGGAAGTCACCGGCCTCGTCGACAATCCTCTCTCGCTCGATCTCGCGACGCTTCGCGCGATTCCCTCGCGCACGCAGATCACCCGTCACGACTGCGTGGAGGGCTGGAGCTGCATCGCCAAATGGACCGGGGCGCCGCTCAAGGCGATCCTCGACGAGGCGCGGGTGCGTTCGCAGGCACGCTTCGTCGTCTTCCACTGTCTCGACACGATCGAACGCAGCCTCTCGGGCGAGGTGAAATACTATGAATCGATCGACATGATCGACGCCCGGCATCCGCAGACGATCCTCGCCTACGGCCTCAACGACGCCCCGCTGCCGGTCGCGAACGGAGCGCCGCTGCGCGTGCGCGTCGAACGCCAGCTCGGCTACAAGATGGCCAAATATATCCGCGGCATCGAACTGGTCGACGATTTCTCGCGGCTCGGCCTCGGCAAGGGCGGGTACTGGGAAGATCGCGGCTATGAATGGTATGCGGGAATCTGAGCCGCAACCGACGAATGAACCCATTCCTCGCGTCGGACGACCGACAGGGTAGAAGGCCGTTCAGGCAGCCACGCTTGCCGGCGGGCTGCCCTTGTGGATCGCCTTGCGGATTTCGGAGCGGAACTCGGGCGTGTCGTGATGGCCATGAACTGCGACCGCGTGCTGGACGGCGGCGTCGACCAGTTCCTTCTCATTGTCGGCGGCGATCGCGACCGTGCATTTCATGTCGCTGGGGAATTCTCGGCAGTCGATGTAAAGGCGTTCCATATCAACCTCCCGGAACCTGCGTCCTCAAGAGACGCAGCCGGCAACAATACGCCGGTCGCGCGGTCCCGCAAGTAGATCGCCCTCGCCTCTTCGATCAATAGATCAGCCGCAGATTGCCCTTGTTGATCTCCGTGCCGATCGCCTGGAAGGCGTCGACCAGCGCTGCATTCGACTGCGCGTCGTAGTGATATTCGGGCTTCGACGCACAGGACTGATAAAGCTTCGTCAGCGAACCGCCCATGTCGAAGGCGATGGAATAGATCGTGATGTCGTTCGCCTTCATCAGCGCGCAGGTTTCGAGCAGCATCTCGTTCGACGTGTCGCGCGAGAAGTCGTCGCCCGCCTGGCCCGGATTGTTCTCGCCATCGGTCATGATCACGGCGATCTTGCGCGGCGTGTCGGCATAGGAAAGCGGCAGGTCGGTGCTGCCCCACTCACCCTGCCATTCTGGCGAGAGCGCCCGATAGCCCCATGCCATGCCCTCCTGCGTGCTGGTGCCGTGGCCAGTATAGAGCGAGGACAAAAGCGTGCGCACCTGCGCCTTGTCTGCCGTCAGGCCCAGCGCCTTGGGGCCGGGACAGGCCCGCTCGTCATAGGTGAAGGGCGGAAAGGTCTCGACATCCGGCGGTGCGTCGTTCTGCCGGTTTTCCTCCGAGCGCAGATCGGGACAGCCGGGAATGGCACCCGCGACGGTTTCAGTGTTCTTCCCGCCGCCGCCCTTGCCCCTGCCCTTCCCCTTGCCTTTTCCCTTGCCCTTGCCTTTTCCTCCGCCCTTCTCATCGTCGTCATAGGAGCCGTCATCCTGCCATTCCCCGATCCAGCCATCATCGTAGTCGATGACATTGACCCGGCCCGAGAACGGGACGACGCCGACATAGGTGTTCGGCAGGCTGGCATTCTCGCCATAAAGCGTTTCGATCAGGGTCAGGCTCGCGGACCGCAGCGCCTCGATCTTGCCCTTGCCCTTCATCGATCCCGAGACGTCGAGGACCAGAACCAGTTCCATACCGCCGCCCGATGCGCCGGCCGCCGACCGCGCAGACAGATCGACCGTCTCGTAATTGGCAAAGTGCATGAAATAGGTCGGAGACTTGTAGGCGACACTGCCGTGCAGAACGCCGTCGCGGACCTCGAAGCTGTTGCTGTAGCTGTTTGCGCCCCCTGCGCCAAAGCGCGTGGCATTGGCGGCAAAGAAAGCCTTCGCGGCGTCGAGCGCGGCCTCTTCGCCCGACGGCAGATAGCGCGCGCCGGCCAGAACCGCCGAATCCATCGCCTGCTGCAACGCCGCCTGCTGGCGATTGGCCATCGTGATGTCGACGCCGAAGCCGGCCGCAATCACGAGCGGCACCGACAACACCCCCATCATGATGGCATAGGAACCATTTCTATCCTGCGCAAATGCTCGCATCGCCTTCGCCCCCAAAGACTGTCAATTGACAGCAGGAGGCCGACAAAGTGCTAAGAATTGGTGAAACTCGACTTGTCATGTCCGGTTTTCACGGCAGCGTGAAGTTGTTGAACGAACTATATTTTTTGTCAGGATTGATGAAAATCCCTCAGATGAAAGTCCAACAAAGTCGACTCGTCGTTCAGCTTCGCCCAAAGCGTCGGGATCGACGATCTCGCCCAGCGTCAGCGGGGGCGGACGCTTGCGCGCGTTCCGGTCGGCCAGCTAAGATGAACATCGATTGTTTTGATACATAACATTTCCGGAGGAAAATTCATGAACCCATCAGGTCACGTCGCGGTCGTCACGGGCGGCGGCTCGGGTCTCGGCGAGGCGACGGCGCGCGCGCTGGCGGCCAAGGGCGCCAAGGTCGCGATCTTCGACGTCGGGATGAAACGGGCCGAGGACGTGGCCGCCGAGATCGGCGGCATCGCGGTCAAGTGCGACGTGTCGAACGCGGAAGCCGGCGAGGCGGCGTTCAAGGAAGTGGCCGAAAAGCTCGGCGAGCCGCGCATTCTCGTCAACTGCGCCGGCATCGCGATCGCCATGAAGACGCTGAGCAAGGACGGCGTCCACCCGCTCGACGCCTATCGCAAGGTGATCGAGGTCAATCTGATCGGCACCTTCAACATGATCCGTCTGATGGCCGATCGCTGCCAGAACCTGGAGCCGATGGACAGCGGCGAGCGCGGCGTCATCATCAACACCGCATCGGTCGCCGCCTATGACGGCCAGATCGGCCAGATCGCCTATGCGTCCTCCAAGGGCGGCGTCGTCGGCATGACGCTTCCCGCCGCGCGCGACCTCGCGCGCTCGGGGATTCGCGTCTGCACCATCGCGCCCGGCATCTTCATGACGCCGATGCTGGCCGGCCTTCCGGAAGAGGCGCAAAAGTCGCTCGGCCAGCAGGTGCCCTTCCCCTCGCGCCTCGGTCAGCCGGCCGAATATGGCGCGCTGGCGGTCCATATCGTCGAAAACCAGATGCTCAACGGCGAGACGATCCGCCTCGACGGCGCGATCCGCATGGCGCCGAAGTAAGGATCGGCGCATGGGGGAGGAAAAACGCGCCGGACCGCTTACCGAACTGACCGTCATCGAGATGGCCGGGCTCGGCCCCGTCCCGCTCGCCGGCCTGATGCTCGCCGAACTCGGCGCGCGCGTGGTGCGCGTCGAGCGCAAGGCGAAGGCGAGAGGCTTCCTCCACGTTCCGGCCGAGTTCGACCTCGACCGTCACGGACGCGACATCGTCAAGGTCGACCTGAAGGACGAACGCGGCACCGCGCTGGTGCTCGACCTGATCGCCGGCGCCGATATCGTGATCGAGGGGTTCCGGCCGGGCGTCATGGAACGTCTCGGCCTCGGGCCTGATGTCTGCATGGCGCGCAATCCGAAGCTGGTCTTCGCGCGGCAGACTGGCTTCGGCCAGGACGGGCCGCTCGCCGACCGCGCCGGCCACGACATCACCTATCTCGCCTATTCGGGCGCGCTGCACGCGATCGGGGAGAAGGACGGCAAGCCCGTCCCGCCGCTCAACCTGGTGGCCGATTTCGGCGGCGGGACGATGTTCCTCCTGACCGGGCTTCTGGCGGCGCTGGTCGAACGCGGCATTTCTGGCAAGGGCCAGGTGGTGGACGCCGCGATGATCGACGGCGTGGCGATGCTGACCGCGCCGTTCCATTCCTTCCTCGCCACGGGCTTCTGGAAGGACAGGCGCGGCGCCAACCTGCTCGACACCGGCGCGCCCTTCTACGACACCTACGAAACCGCGGACGGCAGGCATGTCGCGGTGGGTTGCCTCGAACCGCAATTCTTCACCGAATTCGCGCGGCTCCTGCCGCTCGACGGGACGTTTGTCAAAAGGCAATACGATCCAGCGTCGTGGGGCGAGATGCGCGCGGCAATCGAGGAACGGTTTCGGGAAAAGACGCGCGACGACTGGGCGGCGATCTTCGAGCCGACCGAAGCCTGCGTGGCGCCCGTCCTGTCGCTGGCCGAGGCGACGCGCCATCCGCACAATGTCGCCCGCAACGTCTTTGCGGCAAAGGGCAACATGACGCGTCCGCGCCCTGCCCCGCGCTTTTCCCGCACACCCGGCGAAGTCGCGGCGATGGGCGACGGCAACGCTGCAAAAAGCCTGGCGAGCCTCGGCGTGTCGGCCGAGCGGATCGACGAGTTGATGCGCGCGGAGGTCATCGCCTGACATGGCGGAGACAAAGAAGGATGTCCTGCGCCCGACCGACGCCGAGACGATCCGGCTCGGCAAGACCTTGTTGCGCGCCGCGCGCCACGCGGCGCTCGGCGTTCTCGAACCCGGCAGCGGCTGGCCGCTCGCCAGCCGCGTCTCGGTGGCGACGGACTGCGCCGGGCAGCCCTTGATACTGGTCTCGACGCTGTCGGCGCATACGGGCGGGCTGATCGGGGACGAGCGGTGTTCCCTGCTCTTCGGCGAGGCGGGCAAGGGCGATCCGCTCGCCCATCCGCGCATGACGCTGAAATGCCGCGCGCGCAAGATCGAGCCCGGCACGGACGATCATGCCGCAATCGCGCAGCGCTTCCTCGCCCGGCATCCGAAGGCGGCGCTCTATGCCGACTTCGCCGATTTTTCCTATTTCCGGCTGACGCCCGAGGAGGCGAGCCTCAATGGCGGCTTCGGCAAGGCGTACAGGCTCATGCGCGACGATCTGATGAGCGATGCGGCTGTCGCCCGTGACCTCGAACGCTCCGGACCCGGCGCGGTCGCGCATATGAACGAGGATCATCGCGACGCGATCGCGCTTTATGCGCGGCATTTTGCCGGCATTGCAGAACCGCTCGACTGGAGGATGACCGGGATCGACCCTGACGGGTTCGACCTGATGGCGGGCGACCGCGCGGCCCGCCTGTTCTTCGCCGAACCGCTCGCTTCGGGCGCAGACATGCGCGCCGCGCTCGTCCAGATGGCCAGGGAAGCCCGCACGGCGACCGCGACCTGAACGTACCCCTCTCCATCAATTGATGCAAAGTTTCGTGACCATGCGCAACCTGCGTGGCCGCCGGACGTTATCCGCCAAATTCTCTTCGAATTACCGAGGGGTAGGATGGTTTCCGATGAACTCGTCAGGAATGCCGGCAAGGCCGCCGGACTGCTGGGCGTCCTGGGGAACGAGAAGCGCTTCGCCATCATGTGCCACCTGCACGAGGCCGAGCTTTCCGTGGGCGCAATTGCAGAAAAGGTGTCGCTGAGCCAGTCGGCCCTGTCGCAGCATCTCGCGAAGCTGCGCGCGATGGATCTCGTCCAGACGCGGCGAGACCGGCAGACGATCTACTACAGTTGCGACTCCTCGGCCGTCGAACTCCTGCTCGATACGATGGAGCGCATTTACGGCAGCGCGCCGAAGCGCCGGCAGAACACCGAGTTTCACGACGACCGTCAGGCAAGTTGACCCTGTCCCGCCCGCCCTGATCCGTTCGCAGCCGCGCGGGAACTGGACGCCGGCCTGCCGGGGTGGAATAAGCCGGCGATGACGCCGATCCACATCACCGACCCCGACGACCCGAGAATCGCCGCCTATCGCAACGTGCGCGAGCGCGACCTCGTCGGCCGCGAGGGCCGCTTCGTCGCCGAAGGCAAGGTCGTGCTGAACGTCCTCTTCGCCGCGCGGCGCTTCGAGACCGAATCGGTTCTCATCTTGGACAAGCGCCTCGCGGGCATGGACGAAACGCTGGCCGCGAAACCCGCCGACGCGCCGCTTTATGTCGCCGACCAGGCGACGATGGACGCGATCGCCGGCTTCCACATCCATCGCGGCATATTGGCGATCGGAACGAAGCGCGCGTCCGAGGACGCCGACGCGCTGCTTGCCGCTTTGCCTGACGACGCGCTGGTGGTGGCGCTCGTCGGCATCGCCAATCACGACAATGTCGGCGCGATCTTCCGCAATGCGGCCGCGCTCGGCGCCGATGCGGTGATGCTCGACACGGCAAGTTGCGACCCGCTCTACCGCAAGGCAATCCGCGTCTCGGTCGGCGCGGCGCTGAAGGTGCCCTATGCGGTGCTGCCCGATGCCGCCGCCCTGTTCGACGCATTGGACGCCGCCGGCTTCGAGCAACTGGCGATGACGCCACGCAACGCCGAAGATCTTGCGGAGGTCGCGGCGGCCGGGCGGCAGGCGGTCTATCTGGGCGCGGAAGGGCCGGGATTGCCGCAAGAGCTGATGGCGCGGATGCGGCGCGTGCGGATCGACATGGAGGCCGATTTCGACAGCCTCAACGTCGCCGCCGCCTCAGCCATTGCGCTCCACAGGCTGCGCCGGCTCGGCCGGCACTGAGCGCGCGCGCTCGGAAGCCTCGCGCAGCGCACGGATACGCTCGGCAAGGCTGACCGGAAGCCCCTCGCCCGACGCCTGGGCGGCCTCGATGGCCTTGCGGATCGGTGATTGCGGACCTTCGAGCGTGACGGTCAGATTGACCATCTCCGCGGCGAGCTGGTGGAGCTGGTCGCGCAGCCTGGCGTCGTCCTCTCCGGTCGGCTTCGACACCGCGGCCTGCGATTTCAGTTTCTTGTTCTCGCGCGTCAGCGTGGCGAGCTTTTTTTCCAGCCGGTCGCGTTCGGCGGCGATCTTGTCCGCCATGCCCGGCTCTTCGTAGGCCGGCGCCTGACCCCTGAGGCGCGCGATCTCGTTTTCGCGCCGCTCCAGCCGGTCCTCGCGATCGGACAGGTCGGCCAGAAGCCGCTCGATCCGGCGATTGGCGTCCTCGGCCTTGCGGGTCTCGCCCTTGAGCGCCTCGCGCGCCGCCTTGTTGTCGGCCGTGACCTCGCGCAGCTTGCGCTCGGTCTCGTTGCGCTGGTTGCGCAGGGCGGCAAGGTCGGTGGCGAGCCTGTCGATCTCGGTCTCGCGGGCGACGATCTCGATCTGTCGGCTGCTGGAGGTGAGACTGGCGTCCTCGTAGAGCGCGGCGAGCCGGTCGAGTTCGCTCTTGCGGTTGAAGGCGTCGGCATGTTCGGAGACGAGCCGGTCTTCCAGATGCGCCACCTTCTCGTCATGCGATGCGATAATGGCCCGCATCTCCTCGATCTCGGCTTCCAGTTCGGCAATGCGCGTGTCGCGCGCCAGCACCACGTCGCCGCTCGAGCCGAGCGCCTGGCGCTGGCGGTCGAGGTCGACCATCTGCTGCGCGATGCGTTCGCGCGCGGCCTTGAGCTCGATCTCGACCTTGCGCTGCTTCAGGGCGGCTTCAGCGCGGATGCGGTCCTTGTCGGCCTGGATTTCCTCGCGCGTCAGCGGCAGGCGCGCCTCGATGCGGCGCGTCGTCAGGCGCTCGGTGCGCCGCCGCAGCGCCGGAGCGAACAGGAGACCGATGAAGGCGGCCGTCAGAAAACCGAGGCCGAAGAACAAGAAGGTCTGGATCACAAACGCTTTTCCATGGACGGCCCGATGACAATACTGACGTGGTGGACCCTGATCGCGTTCTGATCAAGCCTTACGCGCAAATTGCGGCGGCGGACCGCCGCAAGACTGTTGATGGCCGCGTCCTTCGGGTCAAAACGGGTTCCAGGTCGGGTTCTGCGTGACCTTGAGATAGCCGATATTGACACCGAGCCGCGCGCCGACGCCGGTGCGCACCGGCACGAGCAGGATGTTGCCATGCTTCATGACGTTGAAACCGAGGCCGGCAACGAGATAGGCCGAGCCGGCGATGCCCGCATAGCGCTTGCCGTATAGGCTCGGCACCGCGTCGAGATTGTAGACGAGCACCATCGTGCGCGAGCCCTGGCCGCCCGCGTCCCAACCGACGGATGGCCCTTGCCAGTAGACGCGGTGGTCGCCGACATTCTTGGTGTAGAGCGTGCCCTCCCCATAGGTGAGGCCACCGATGAAGGCCCCGCCCGCCTCCTCGCCGAGAATATAGCCGTTCGGCAGGCCGTAGCTCTGGAAGATCTGCTCGACGACGGTCGCCAGACCGCCGGACGTGGAGCCGAAGAACTGGTGGCCCGAATCGATGATCTCCTGCGCCGTATAGGGCTGGTTGGCGCGTGCCGGGGCGGCGGCCAGGACCAGCGCGGCGAAAATGGCGATCACGATCGACAGGCGCGAAAGGAGAACTGCTGGCATATGCGGTCTCATGGCGAACCTCCGTAAGAAGCCGGCGCCGCGCGCCGGTCGTGATCCGGTCGCGGCGCGTTTACGTTTAAGGAACGGTAACCCGACAGGCTTAAGGAAAGGTAAGGCCGGCCGACAGGGCGGCATTCTTGATGGACACGGCGGGCTGTGTAACGACGGCGGACGATAATGCTGGTGCGATTCGCACGCGCTGGGATCTGCGGGCGGTCCGTCCAAGAAAATTTCATCCGAAACGAGGGGCCGAGTGCATGTCCGAATTCTTCACGCTGACCGCGACCGATCTTGCCGCGCTTTTGTGCAGCCGCGTGTGCCATGATGTCATCTCGCCCGTCGGCGCGATCAACAACGGCCTCGAACTTCTCGACGAGGGCGGCGCCGACGAAGACGCCATGCATCTGATCCGCACCAGCGCGCGCAATGCGTCGGCCAGGCTCCAATTCGCCCGCATCGCCTTCGGCGCCGCAGGCTCGGCTGGAATGCAGATCGACACCGGGGATGCCGAATCGGTCGCCAAGGCATTTCTCAAGAACGAAAAGCCCGAACTCGAATGGACCGGCGAGCGCGCGCTTCTGCCCAAGAATGCCGTCAAGCTGATCCTCAACCTGTTGCTCGTGGCCAATGGCGGCATTCCGCGCGGCGGCAAGATCACCGTTCATCTCGAAAATCTCCACGCCAAGCCGCGCTTCACGCTGACGGCGAAGGGACCGATGGTGCGCGTGCCGGCAAAGTTTCTCGAGATGCATTCCGGCCGCAAGCCGGAAGAAGCGATCGACGCGCATTCGGTGCAGGCCTATTACACGCTGCTGCTCGCCCGCGAGGCCGGCATGGAGATCAACATTCGCGCCAGCGCCGAAGACATCGTGCTGACGGCCGAACAGGCAGCAAATTAACCCAAAATTCAGCCAACCGCTTACCCCCTTCTTTACCCGGCGCGCGTAGCTTCCTCCTGACACACAAGGCGGGGGCCGATCGATGGACGGAAGGGATTTCGGGATGAAGCGCTGCATGATCGTGGACGATTCCAACGTCATCCGTAAGGTCGCCAAGCGCATCCTCGCGACCCCGGAAATGGCAGTCGTCGAAGCTTGCGACGGCCGCGAGGCCCTGTCGATCTGCGCCGCCGAGATGCCCGACATCATCGTCGTCGACGCGCAGCTTCCCGACATGGCGACGGTCGACTTCATCCGCCAGACGATGGCGCTGCCGGTCGAAGCCAAGCCGCGCATCGTCATCTGCATGACCGAATTCGACGTCGGCGCGATCATGCGCGCCAAGCGCGCCGGCGCCAAGGGCTACATCCTCAAGCCCTTCAACCGCCCGATCCTGCTGGAACGGTTCCGCGAAATCCAGATGGCGGCTTGAACCGAACGGATTGACAATTCTTGCCAGTCGCCGATCTAATCGGAGGCAAGGAGATTTGTCATGCCGACGATGAATGTCAATCTGACGCCTGAAATGGCTGATTATGTTTCGAGCGAACTCGCCTCGGGCGACTATGCCTCTGCGAGCGAACTGGTGCGCGAGGCGCTTCGCTCGCTCCGTCGCGACCGTGATCTGGAAGCGCAGAAGTTCGCTCTCCTGAAGCAGGAACTCGACATCGGCCTTGGCGAGGCCGAGCGCGGAGAGTTTTCGTCGCGATCTGTCGATGACATCGTCGCTGCCGTTCGGCGCACAGCCGGCGGATGAAGCATCGGCTCACGCGAACCGCCGATGCAGATGTTGAACAAATCCTGCGCGAGACGCTCCGGCTCTTCGGCTCACGCCAGCTTGAAGCCTATGCTGGCCACCTGAAGCGTGCGGTCGCCCTCATTGCCGAAAACCCCAACCGCCTTGGTTGCGTCCACCGAAGCGAGATCGCGCCGGGTGTGCGCTCGCTTCACTTGGAGATCGCGGCCCGGCGTCGGCATTCCGCCGCTCACATCGTCTATTTCCGACTGAATGATTTAAAGGAAGGCGAGTCCGAGATCATTGTGCTCCGCGTCCTGCACGAGCGCATGGAGCCGAAGCGGCGACTGATCCAGGCGTTGCGAGAAGCTGCTGGCGACGAATAAGCAAATAAAAAAACCCGGCGAGAGGCCGGGTTTTCCTGTCTGGACGTGAGCGCGGCGATCAGGCGCTGACGCGCATTTCCTCGGGCTCGCGCAGCACGTAGCCCCGGCCCCAGACCGTCTCGATATAGTTCTGGCCGCCGGAGGCGAGGTCGAGCTTCTTGCGCAGCTTGCAGATGAAGACGTCGATGATCTTCAGTTCCGGTTCGTCCATGCCGCCGTAAAGGTGGTTGAGGAACATTTCCTTCGTCAGCGTGGTGCCCTTGCGCAGCGAAAGCAGCTCCAGCATCTGGTATTCCTTGCCCGTCAGATGGACGCGCTGGCCGCCGACCTCGACCGTCTTGGCGTCGAGATTGACGATCAGGTCGCCCGTCGTGATGACGGACTGGGCATGACCCTTGGAGCGGCGCACGATGGCATGGATGCGGGCGACGAGCTCGTCCTTGTGAAAGGGCTTCGTCATGTAGTCGTCGGCGCCGAAGCCGAGGCCGCGCACCTTGTCCTCGATGCCGGCCATGCCGGAGAGGATGAGGATCGGCGTCTTGACCTTGGAGAGCCGCAGCGTGCGCAGCACCTCGTAGCCGGACATGTCCGGCAGGTTCAGGTCGAGAAGAATGATGTCGTAGTCGTAGAGCTTGCCGAGATCGACACCCTCTTCGCCCAGATCGGTCGAATAGACATTGAAGCTTTCCGACTTGAGCATCAGTTCGATGCTCTGTGCGATCGCACTGTCGTCTTCAATCAGCAAAACGCGCATTTCATTCCCCTTCTCCGCCAACAGCCCCGTCAGCTCGGCACCGAAGCGTTGATTTGCCTGAATCGCAGGATGCCACCGAAATGGTTAACAAACTCTGATTCCCGCTGGCAATAGGCCATCGCAACATTCAGCAGTTCGCCGCAGCACCCTGATTCAAAAAGGCTAATCGACTGATCGCACCGTGAATCAGAACTTCAAAATTCCCCCGCAAGCGACTCATGGAACGACGCTTTGGGCCCGTGACTTCATGTCGGGATTTTTACCCCGCCTTAAGTCCTCGTCCCTATGATTAACAATGCACGTAAACGAATGGTTACCATCAGGCGCGATCCGAAGCGGTCGCGAAGAAAAAAGTAACGATATCGATTCATCCGTGCGGGTGGCGTTTCGGGAGCGTTGAATGATGAAGTCACGTGAGAACCTGGTCCGGCTGAAGCAGTTTCAGGTCGGCGAAAAGCGCAAGCAATTGCTCCAGCTCGACATGATGATCGCCGAATTCGACCGGATGGCCGGCGAACTCGACGCGCAGATCACGTCGGAGGAGAAGAAGGCGGGCATCACGGACGTCAACCACTTCGCCTACCCCACCTTCGCCAAGGCCGCGCGCCAGCGGCGCGACAATCTGCACAACTCGCGCAACGACCTCCTGTCCCAGCGCAGCGCCGCCGAAGACGCGCTCGCCGAAACCGAAGCCGAACTCGCCAAGGCCGAAGCGCTCGACAGCCGGAACCGCGAAGCCGACTATTCGGGCCGCGCCGCGACCGGCTGACCATCGGCACCCCGGCATGACAAAGCCCGCCCCCGGCCTGCGCCGGGAACGGGCTGTCGTCGTTACGCAAAACGAATCACGACGTAAGGAGGCGATCAGCTCCGGCGTTCATCGCCGCGCTCATGGCGCGGGCCGCGGTCGTCGCGGTCACGGCGATCGTCACCCCGTTCGTGGCGAGGTCCGCGGTCGGGCCGCTGTTCGAACCCGCCGAACTGGCCGAATTCCTGCGCCTTGTATTCCGACTTCAAGAGCTGGCCGGAAAAGCTGACCTCGAGTTCGACGACATCGCCGCGCGCATTGCGCGCCATGATCTCGTATTCATCGTCGTCGCGGTCCTCGACGAAAAGCATCTCATAGCCGGCCGCCTCGATGTTGCGACGGATCTCGGCTTCGCTGGCATAGCCGCCCATGGTCGGACGCGCCCAGTCATATTCGACCTCGATCTTGTCGAGATTGCCCCAGCGATCGACCTTGATTTCGACGCGGTTGCCGTCGCCATCGGTCGTGTAAGCCTCTATATGCTTCTTCTTCCGCTCGACGAAGGCGACATCCTCATAGCCGTGATCGCGGGCGATGCGGTTCATCATCTCGGTCGCCTGGTCCCGCGACGAGCCGAACCCGTTCTGGAACTGAGCGACGGCAGGCACGGTGGCGGCGCCGGCCAGCATGGTGGTCGCAAGAGCAATGGCACTGACGCGGATTTTCGTGGAGGTGGTCATCGGTGATCTCCTTTGATCGGTTGACGATGACCGGACACTAGCCTTCCAGCGCCAAATCGCCCTTGAACCGCGCCGTTCAGCCAATGTTCAGGAAATCAGGGCGCCTGAACGACAAAACGCCCGGCAAGCCGGGCGTTTCGTCAAATCGGAGAACCGCTTTGTCAGTGGCGGTATTGCTGGATGCGCGTGGTGCGCAGTCCTGCAAGACCATGATCGTCGATGGAGGCCTGCCAGGACAGGAACTCCTCGACCGTCAGCTTGTATCGCTGGCAGGCCTCGTCGAGGCTGAGCAAACCGCCGCGAACGGCAGCCACAACCTCGGCCTTCCGGCGAATGACCCAGCGACGCGTGTTGCTGGGGGGCAGATCGGCAATCGTCAACGGGCTGCCGTCCGGCCCGATTACATATTTGACACGCGGTCTAATAAGATCGGTCATCGTACTCTCTACAACATCAAAGACCCAATCGACGGTCACACTACCGCCACAGCTTTAAGAAAGGGCTAAATCACCGGTAAGCCTACCGTAACCTTCGTGAACGCCGCCTTTCACCGGAATTTCGAATCTTAACGAGTGTGAAATGAGCATCGGGCCGGCTGTTGGCAGCGCCCGCCCGGCTCGCCTATATAGGACCGGACCGCCCGGACCTTGAATCCGGACCGATTGGCCAAGCGCGAAGAGCAGACCATGAACAGCCTCGATTTCGACAAGAGCCCCGAAGACACGCGCGTCGTCGTCGCCATGTCCGGCGGCGTCGATTCCTCCGTCGTCGCCGGCCTGATGAAGGAACAGGGCTACGACGTCGTCGGCATCACGCTGCAACTCTACGACCATGGCGCGGCGGTCCACCGCGCCGGCTCCTGCTGCGCCGGCCAGGACATCGGCGATGCCCGCGCGGTGTCGGAGAAGCTCGGCATTCCCCATTACGTGCTCGACTACGAGAAGCGCTTTCGCGAGGCGGTGATCAACCCCTTCGCCGAAAGCTACATTGCCGGCGAGACGCCGATCCCGTGCGTTGCCTGCAACCAGACCGTCAAGTTCGCCGACCTGTTGCAGACCGCGCGCGAACTCGGCGCCGACGCGCTCGCGACCGGACACTATATCCGCAGCCGCGCCAACGGCGCGCACCGCGCGCTCTACAGGCCTGTCGACGCCGACCGCGACCAGAGCTATTTCCTCTTCGCCACCACGCAGGCACAGATCGACTTCCTGCGCTTTCCGCTCGGCGGCATGTCGAAGCGCGAGGTCCGCGAGGCCGCCGCGCGCATGGGGCTGACCGTCGCCGCCAAGCCCGACAGCCAGGACATCTGCTTCGTGCCGCAGGGCAAATATGCCGACATCATCTCGAAGCTGCGGCCCGAAGCCGCTCAACCGGGCGACATCTTCCATGTCGACGGCCGCCATCTGGGTCGCCATGACGGCATCCTGCGCTACACGATCGGCCAGCGCCGGGGTCTCGGCGTCGCCTCGGGCGAGCCGCTTTATGTCGTCCATCTCGATGCGGCGCGCGCGCGCGTGATCGTCGGACCGAAGGACGCGCTGGAAACGCACCGGATCGTGCTGCGCGACATGAACTGGCTGGGCGATGCGCCGCTCGATGCGCTTTCGACCGAAGGCATCGCGCTTTTCGCCAAGGTGCGCTCGACCCGCCCGCCGCGCGAGGCAAGGCTGTTCGTCAGGGACGGTCAGGCGATCGTCGAACTTGCCGATGGCGAGGCCGGCATCGCGCCCGGCCAGGCCTGCGTGCTCTATGCCGACGAGAGCGAGGAAACGCGTGTCCTGGGCGGCGGCTTCATCGCCCGCACCGAGCGCAGCCGGAATTCGGAGGAACTGCTTGCCCGGCTGGAAGCCCTGCCGGCGGCGTAAGCCTCGGATCAATCGTGAAGGACGGTGCCCGCCGTCAGGATCTTCAGGACGCCGATCGCCTCCTCGCCCGACGTGCGCGGCTCCTCACGCGTCTCGATGCACCGGATGAAATGCTGCAATTCGCGCGTCAGCGGCATCCCCTGCTCGACCGGCACGTAGGACGGCTCGTTCATCGTGAACGCCCATTGGCCGCTGTCGCGCCAGATCGCATGACGGTAGACGGCGAGCTTGCGCTCCCATGGCTCGACATCGTCGAACACGGCCATCGCCTTCTCGCCGACGACGGTCAGCCGCCGTTCGCGATAGGGGTTGAGCCGCGAGGCGAACAGATGGCTGCGAAGGTCGCCGGGAAAGCGCATGTGGAGATGCGCGAAATCCGACAAATGGTCGAGCAGCGCCGCGCCCTCGCCGCGCACTTCGACGGGATGGGCGCCGGTGATGGCGAGGATCATCGACAGATCGTGCGGGGCGAGATCCCACAGCGCGTCGTTCTCGGTGTGGAACTTGCCGAGCCCGAGCCGGTGGGAATGGATGTAGCGCACGCGGCCAAGCTCGCCCGCGTCGATCAGCGCCTTCAGCCCTTCGAAGCCGGGGTGGAAGCGCAGCACATGGCCGGTCATGAAGACGCGCCCGCACGCTTTCGCCCGCTCGACGGCGCGGGTCGCATCCTCGACGGTGAGCGCGATCGGCTTTTCGACCAGCACATCCTTGCCGTTCTCGACCGCGCGGATCGCGGCCTCGGCATGAAACTGCGGCGGCAGCGCCATGACGATGGCGTCGATGTCGTCGCGCGTGAAGATTTCGTCGACGCCGACCGAAAGACAGCCATGCTCCGCCGCAAAGCCTTCCGCGCGCGCGGAATTGGCGTCCGCCACAGCCTGCAGCGCACCGAGCGACTTGAGCGTTCGGATATGGTTCGATCCCCAATATCCGCATCCGAGGACGGCAATGCGCGGTTTCATCTGGCTTTCTGGTTGGCAGGTTCGTGCGCAGACATAATGGGCAGGCCCGCGGAACTCAACCCTCGCCCGGCATGGCCGCGCAATGTCGTCCGCGCCTGACGGAGGGGAATGCCCGCTCCCGGCAAAAACCCACGTCGACGGGCCTTCCCTTGCTTGACAGCTCCGCCACCCGCCCCTTATATCCGCGGCACTTCGCGGCGCCTGGGCGCTGCCGGGGCGGAGTAGCTCAGTAGGTTAGAGCAGAGGAATCATAATCCTTGTGTCGGGGGTTCGAATCCCTCCTCCGCTACCATCCCTATAGCCAGTTTCTTCCGGGCCGGCGGTAGCTCCATTTCTTCCCCCATCAGGACTGACAATCGTCCCTTGATCTCGACCTCGATCGGCGCGCGC
>JAESGM010000201.1_pt1 | contig 112931 bp, 101 predicted proteins | sample 9269721 | NCBI WGS metagenome assembly JAESGM01 (sample SAMN15720920, study PRJNA650825) | algae metagenome | isolation source: Komarekiella atlantica HA4396-MV6 and co-occurring heterotrophs from... | place: USA: Theobald House, Kauai, HI | collected 2009-07-29 | reverse complement strand
GCTATGTCGACGCGATCATGATCCGCATGCTCGACCATGATTCCGTGGTCGAGATGGCGAAATACGCCACCGTGCCGGTGATCAACGGCCTGACCAAGCGCCAGCATCCCTGCCAGGTCATGGCCGACGTGATGACCTTCGAGGAGCGCAAGGGACCGATCGCCGGCAAGCGCATCGCCTGGACCGGCGACACCAACAATGTCCTGACCTCCTGGGTCCATGCCGCCGGCCGGCTCGATTTCGAGCTCGCCATCGCGACGCCGGACGAACTGGCGCCGCCGCCGGAGCTGATCGACTGGGCCCGCAAGCAGGGCGCGAAGCTGAAGCTGACGACGCGGCCGGAAGCCGCCGTCGAAGGCGCCGATTGCGTGATCACCGATTGCTGGGTCTCGATGGGCGACGAGGAAGGCACGCGCCACAACCTGCTGCGCCCCTACCAGGTCGACGACCGCCTGCTCGGCCGCGCCGAGAAGGACGCCATCTTCATGCATTGCCTGCCGGCGAGCCGCGGCGAGGAAGTGACGGATCAGGTCATGGACGGGCCGCAATCGGCGGTGTTCGACGAGGCCGAGAACCGGCTGCATGCGCAGAAGGGCATCCTGGCCTGGTGCTTCGGCGGCGTCGCGGCCTGATGGCCGGGTCCGACATCGCTGTGGAGACGGCAACGCTCGACGACCGCGTCGTGCCCTTCACGGTGCCCGATCTCGACATTCGTGGCCGGGTCGTGCGGCTTGGCGCCTCGATCGACACGGTGCTGGAGCGCCATGGCTATCCGGAACCGGTCTCGCGCGTGCTCGGCGAGGCGGCCGCGCTGACCGTGCTGCTCGGCACGGCGCTGAAATTCGACGGGCGTTTCCAGCTCCAGACCAAGAGCGACGGGCCGATCTCGATGCTGGTCGTCGATTTCAACGCGCCCGACAATTACCGCGCCGTCGCCCATTTCGACGAGGCGCGGCTGGAACAGGCGATCGCGGCCGGCGCGACCGCGACCGGCGACTTGCTGGGCGAGGGCCATCTCGGCCTGACCGTCGACCAGGGCTCGCAGGCGACGCGCTACCAGGGCGTCGTCGCGCTGGAGCGGCAGAGCCTGGAAGAGGCGGCGCATCAGTATTTCCGGCAGTCGGAGCAGATTCCGAGCCGCGTCCGGCTCGCGGTCGGCAGCGTCGTCAGCGGCGGCGGCCGGCAATGGCGCGCCGGCGGGCTGATCGCGCAGTTCATGCCGCATTCGCCCGAGCGCCTGCGCGCCGCCGATCTCCATCCCGGCGATGCGCCGGAGGGCCACGAGATCCTCGCCGGCGAACATCCCGACGGCATCAGCGACGACGCCTGGACCGAAGCGCGCTCGCTCACCGAGACGATCGAGGATCACGAATTGCTCGATCCGCTGCTCGAGAGCGAGCGGCTGCTCTACCGGCTGTTCCACGAGCGCGGCGCGCGCGTCTTCGAGCCGGTCGTGGTGCACGAGGCCTGCCGCTGCTCGCGCGAGCGCGTGCTCGGCATGCTGCGCGGCTTCTCGGCCGAGGACCGGCGCGCCATGGTCGCCGATGACGGCACGCTCGGCGTCACCTGCGAGTTCTGCTCGCGGCGCTATGTCTTCGACCCGGCCGAGGTCGAGGCGGGTCTGTCGGCGGCGCCATAAGAGCGCTTCCCTTCTCCCCTCGCGGGAGAAGGGCACGCCTGCTCAAGCCCGGCACTCCTCCAGCAGCCGGCGCATGAAGGCCTCGCCGGCCGCCAGTTGCTCCAGCGTGATGAATTCGTCGGGCTGGTGCGCCTGGTCGATCGAGCCCGGGCCGCAGACGATGGTCGGCAGGCCGGCGCGCTGGAAATGGCCGGCTTCGGTCGCATAGGCGACGGCGATGGTGCTGTTGCGCCCGGCGAGCCGCATGACCAGCCTCTCGGCCTCGGAGCCCGGATCGGGCGCGAGGCCGGGCACGTCCGAGCTCATCACCGTCTCGATCGCCGCCGAGGGCGCGGTCTTGCGCATGCGCGCGAGCACCTCCTGCGACAGCGCGGCGAAGCGGGCGGGAACATCCTGCGGGTCGGAGCCCGGCAGCGTGCGCACCTCCCAGGACAGGTCGCAGCGATCGGCCAGGATGTTGCGGGCGATGCCGCCATGGAATTTGCCGATATGGACGGTGTCATAGGGCGGGTCGAAACGGCCGCTCTCGTCGATCCTCGCCTCGTGCTCGTCGGCCATGGCGACGAGGCCGGCCGCCAGCCGCGTGCCGGCATGGACGGCGCTCGCGCCGAGATGCGGCTTCGAGGAATGGGCCGCGAAACCGGTGATCGTCGTGAAGAAGGTGCGGATGCCCTTATGCGCGTCGGCGAGGTCGAGCGAGGTCGGCTCGCCGACGATGACCGCGCGCGGCCGTGGCAGGCTCTTGCCCATGGCGGCGATGCCGTCGACGACGCCGAGGCAAGTGACCTCCTCGTCATAAGAGAAGAACAGGTGGATCGGCGTCCTGAGATCGGCCGCCAGGAAATCCGGCACCAGAGCCAGCGCCAGCGCGATGAAGCCCTTCATGTCGACGGCGCCGCGGCCATAGGCCCGGCCATCCTCGACATGCAGCGTGAACGGGTCGCGCGACCAGCTCTGGCCCTCGACCGGCACGACATCGGTATGGCCGGAAAGCACGATGCCGCCCCTGTCCTGCGGGCCGATGGTGGCGAACAGCGCCGTCTTGTCGCCCGCCGCATTGGGGAAGCGCACGCAGGAGACGCCCCAGCCGGCGAGGTAGTCCTCGACAAAGGCGATCAGGTCGAGGTTCGACTTCGCGCTCACCGTGTCGAAGGCGACAAGGCGCGACAGCATCTCGAGCGGCGTGTAGCGCCGCGCGGCCGAGGCAGGATGGCTGGTCAATGCAGGACCTTCTTCACATAGGGGGAATCGAGGGGGAACAGCGGCACCTCCACATCGAAGACCACGCCGTCCTCGCCCAGCATGGCGTAGTAGCCGCGCATCGAGCCGTCGGGCGTCATCAGCGGGCAGCCCGAGGTATAGCTGAAGCTCTCGCCCGGGCGCAGCACCGGCTGCTTGCCGACGACACCGTCGCCGCGGACCTCGTGGACCTCGCCCTTGCCGTCGGTGATGAACCAGTGGCGCGTCATCAATTGCACCGTCTGCGGCGACAGGTTCACGATCTCGATCGTATAGGCCCAGAAATAGCGGCCCTGCTCATGCGCCGATTCCCGCTCCATGAATTCGGGAGCGGCGGTGACGCGCACGCCATGGGTCAGCGCCTGATACATCTCACGGTCCCGTGCTCGTCCACCGTCCGGCCGGAACTGGCTCCCGGCCGAAGCCTCTGTTATGGGCCGACCGACGACAGCGTCAACCCGAAGCGTTCCTTGCCCGAAGCCTTCCTTGCCCGAACCGGACCCTGGCCATGTTCGACGGCATCCTGCGCCATCTCATCGATCCGCCGCTCGACGCCGCCGGTCGTGCGCTGACCCGGCGCGGCGTCAGCGCCGACCAGGCGACGCTGGCCGGCCTCGCCTGCGGGCTCGCCTGCGCAGCGGCGGTCGCTGCCGGGCACGACTGGGCGGCGCTCGGCCTGCTTTGCCTCTCGCGCCTCCTCGACGGGCTCGACGGCGCGCTGGCGCGGGCCTCGACGCCGACCGATCGCGGCGGCTTCCTCGACATCACCTGCGATTTCATCTTTTACGGCGCGGTGCCGCTCGCCTTCGCGCTGCGCGATCCGGCCGCCAACGCCTTGCCGGCTGCGGTGCTGCTCTTTTCCTTCTACGTCAATGGCGCGAGCTTCCTCGCCTTCGCGCTGATGGCGGCCAAGCGCGGGCTGACGACGACGCGGCGCGGCGCGAAATCGCTCTATTTCACCGCCGGCCTCACTGAGGGCGCCGAGACGATCGCCTGTTTCGCCGCGATGATGCTGTGGCCGGACTGGTTTCCGGCGCTGGCCTATGGTTTCGCGACGCTGACGCTGGTGACGGCGGCGAGCCGGATGATTCTCGCGTGGACAACCTTCGCCGAACGAGACTGAGGCTTTCACTCGCGCTTGGCCTTTCCGGCCGGCTTCGCTAGCTGTGGCTGAACAGGTCCGACATCGCCATGCAGCCCTTCGCCCCCGGCATCCAGCCCGACAGCCGCATCCGCGCCTTCATCGAGGAGGGCGCGATCAGGCTGGCGCGACCGGCGGCCGAAGGCCAGATCCAGCCGGCGAGCCTCGATCTGCGGCTCGGCGAAAAGGCCTATCGCGTCCGCGCCAGCTTCCTGCCCGGCCCGGGCTCGACCGTCGCGGAGCGGTTGGAGCGCCTCGCCCTGCACGAGATCGACCTGACGCGCGGCGCCGTGCTCGAGACCGGCTGCGTCTATGTCGCCGAGCTGATGGAGGGCCTCGCCTTGCCCAAGGGCCTGCGCGCCGCCGCCAATCCGAAAAGCTCGACCGGGCGGCTCGACGTCTTCACCCGCGTCATCACCGACCGGGCCCGCGAGTTCGACCTGGTCGAGGAGGGCTATGACGGGCCGCTCTTCATCGAGATCTCGCCGCGCACCTTCCCGGTTTTGGTGCGCTCGGGCTCGCGGCTTTCGCAGATCCGCTTCCGCGCCGGCGAGACCCGGCTCGATGACCGCGCGCTCGGCGCCCTGCACGAGCGCGAGACGCTGGTCAGCGCCGCCACGCCCTCCTTCCAGAGCGGCGTCGCGGTCAGCGTCGACCTTTCCGGCTTCGACGGGCTGATCGGCTATCGCGGCAAGCACCACACCTCGCTCGTCGATGTCGACCGCGTCGGGGCCTATCGCGCCGCCGATTTCTGGGAGCCGATTCCGGCAGACGGCTCGCGCGCGCTGATCCTCGACCCGGACCAGTTCTACATCCTGGCCTCGAAGGAGGCGGTTCACGTGCCGCCGGACTACGCCGCCGAGATGACGCCGTTCGACGCGCTGGTCGGCGAGTTCCGGGTGCATTACGCGGGCTTCTTCGATCCCGGCTTCGGCCACCATGCCGCCGGCGGCCGGGGCGCACGCGCCGTGCTCGAGGTGCGCTCGCGCGACGTGCCCTTCATCATCGAGGACGGCCAGATCGTCGGCCGGCTGGTCTACGAGACGATGGCGGGCCGGCCGGATGCGCTCTACGGCGCCGGGCTGAAATCCAACTACCAGGGCCAGGCGCTCAAGCTCTCGAAACATTTTTTCGACTAGGGCACGACCGCACTCCATCCGGCACGATTGCCGGATGACACCCGCGCCGGAAGCCGCTATGAGAATCCGCCCTTGCCCGCGACCCGCGGTTGCGGCGAGCGGATGCGGGCGTAGTTCAGTGGTAGAACGTCAGCTTCCCAAGCTGAATGTCGTCGGTTCGATCCCGATCGCCCGCTCCAAATTCTTTCCCACCACAGAGCTTCGCATGTCAGCCGGTTACGCCCACGTCACGGGCAGCGCATGGCGCCTCGCGCCCTCCGAGGCTTGCCGAGCGAAGATCGTCCCATGCATATCGGACGGCCAGGGAGTGAGCCGCCATGCGATTGCGCTGCGTCGACTGCGGGACCGATTTCGCCCCGCTGCTGAGCTATGAATGCGCCGCCTGCGGCGGCATTCTCGAGACCGTCGGGGAGGACGAGGTCGCGCCTTTCTCCTTCGGCGAGGGCGGGACGCCCCTGCTGCGCGCCAGCCGGATCGAGGCCGGGCTGCCGGGCTTTTCGGGCGAGATCTGGCTCAAGGACGAGACCCGCAACCCGTCTGGCTCGTTCAAGGACCGGCTGATCGCCGCGGCGCTCGGGCGGGCGATCGCGCTCGGCGCGAAGGGCGTGATTTGCGCCTCTTCGGGTAATGCCGGCGCCGCGACGGCGACCTATGCGGCGCGCGCCGGCATACCCGCGATCATCGTCGTGCCGGCCCATACGCCGATGGGCAAGGTCACGCAGATCGCCGCCCATGGCGCCGTCCTGCTGCTGGTCGAGGGCCATTACAGCCGCTCCTACGACCTCGCGAAGGCGCTGGCGCAGCGGCACGGCTTCGCCAACCTGACCACGACCTTCCTCAATCCCTATGCCGTCGCCGGCCTGACGGCGGTCGGAACCGAGATCGTCGGCCAGCTCGGCGGCGCGGCCCCGAGCCATGTCGTGATCCCGACCGGCAGCGGCCCGCTGGTGAAAGGCGTCTGGCAGGGGCTTGCCGATTCCGGCGCGATCACCCGGCTGATCGCGGTGCAGGCGGAGGGCTGCGCTCCGATCGTGCGGGCCTATGAGGCCGGCGCGGAGCGGGTGGAGGCCTGGGACCGGCCCGACACGATCGCGTCCGGGATCAGCGACCCGCTGATCGGCTACGAGCGCGACGGCACCTATAGCTTGCGCCTCGTGCGCGAGAGCGGCGGGCTGGCGCTGTCGGTGAGCGACGATGCGCTGCGCGCCGCCATGGCAACGCTGGCGCGGCGCGAGGGCGTCTATGCCGAGCCGACCGGCGCGAGCCCGATCGCGGCGCTGCCGCAGCTCCTGGCCAGGGGCGAATTGCCGGCCGGCTCGCGGGTCGTCTGTCTGATCACCGGGCACGGCTTCAAGGATGCGCGCGCCTATCAGGAAATGCCGGCGCGCACGCATCGCGTCGAGGATCCCGCCGACACTGCCGCCGTGGCCCGGCTCTGCGAGGTGGCGATGGCGGAAGCGTCGTAACGCCCACGCGCCGTGCCCGGCACCCCCCTGCGGCATGGACGCCGCTTCCGGCGCTCGGCGCGCGGGACTATGCTCGCGGCCATGACGCAACCGGACAGGACAGGCGCCGAACAGGAAGCCCCGCCTTCGCGGCTGGGCCTATGGCTGCTCGGCGGCGGCGCCGGCGCGCTCCTGCTGACCGGGCTGCTGCTCTGGTGGCGCGAGGGCGACCGGCTCTTCACCGACGGCCTGATCGCCGCCATCGTCGCCTGTTTCTAGACTGCAAGCGCCCAACCCGATTCCGCGCCCGCGAGGACTTTCCGTGAACCGCCGCCTCATCCTGCCCCTCGTCGTCTTCCTGGCCGGCGCAGTCGCGCTCGCCGCCGCCGCCTTCATCACCTTCAACCCGACACGGCAGGGCTCGAGCGGGACCGCCAGCGTCGGCGGGCCCTTCTCGCTGACGACGGGCGACGGCAAGACGCTGACCGACAAGGACCTGCGCGGCGCGCCTTTCCTCGTCTTTTTCGGCTTCACCCATTGTCCCGACATCTGCCCGACAAAACTGTTCGAGATCTCCGAGACGCTGCGTGCGGCTGGCAGCAAGGGCGAGAAATTGCGGGCGCTGTTCATCAGCGTCGATCCCGAGCGCGACACGCCCGAGGTGCTGAAGAGCTATCTCGGCTCGTTCGACCCGCGCATCGTCGGCCTGACCGGCGACCGCGCCGCGATCGACGCCACGGTCAAGGCCTATCGCGCCTATTCCAAGAAGGTGCCGCTCAAGGATGGCGACTACACGATGGACCATACCGCGCTGGTCTATCTGATGGACAAGACTGGCGGCTTCGTCGGCGCCTTCAATATCGAGCGGCCGCCGGCGGAAGCTGCGGCGGAATGGCTGAGGCATCTGTGAGGCCGCGATAGCAGGACGAGCGCGCCAGCCCATGCATGGTCTTGTTCCAGGCATGCGGGCGGCGGATATATTCGAGAAGCGCGAGCCAGGCGGCGAGCGAGACCAGCAGATAATAGACCGGCAACAAAGGCAGCCATGTCAACAGGCCGGGCGTGCCGCGCCGGAGCGCGCCGAGCGCCGGCGGCGCCACGATGGCGAAGCTCCCGGCCGCGGCGACGACCACCGCCAGGGCCGAGGCGAGATTGTCGAAGCCGCCAGCCGAGATCCAGAACGAGCCGTCGAGACAGGCCGCTGCCAGCGCCACGAGGAAGACCGGGTAACCCAGCGCGCTGACGACGCTGCCCAGCGCCAGCACCAGGAAGGCCAGCGTCGCTATCCAGCCTGCTTCGCGCAGCAGAGCGCCAGGCTGCTGGAGGTGGCTGACCAGCGTCTGGACATAGCCCTTCAGCCAGCGCGTGCGCTGCTTCAGCCAGGCGGGCCAGTGCAGCGGCGCCTCCTCCAGGGTGCGCAGAGGCAGATCGGCGATGCGATAGCCGGTGCGGATCAGGCGCAGGCCGATATCGGCGTCCTCGGTGACGTTCCAGGCGTCCCAGCCGCCGACGGCGCGCAGCGCCTCGATGCGGAAATGGTTCGAGGTCCCGCCGAGCATGATCGGCAGCCCGAAGCGCAGCAGGCCGGGATTCACCACGTCGAACAGGCCGGCATATTCCAGCGCGAACATCGTCGGGAGGAAACCGTCCTGCGGATTGTCGATGACGAGGCGCGCCTGCAGGCAGGCGATCTCCGGCGGCATGCGCAGGAAGCGCGAAGCGGCCTGCCGCAATTGCTGCGGATCCGGCACGTCCTCGGCGTCATAGACCGCGACGAGCTCGCCGCGCGCCTCCGCGAGCGCGAAGTTCAGGGCCCGGGGCTTGGTGCGCGGGCCTCCCGCCGGCACGATCACCGGCAGGATGTTGGCCGGAAGCGCGATCCGCGACAGGGCCTCCAGCGAGGCCCGATCATGCTGCTCGAAGAGGAGCCTGATATCGAGCTTGGCCGCAGGATAGTCGAGCGCCGACAGCGCCGCGATCAGCTGCGGCAGCACGGCCTCCTCGCGATAGAGCGGTACAAGCACCGTATAGACCGGCAAGCGGCTGTCATCGACGCGCCAGCGCTGGCTCTGCCACAGGTCGGGAGCAGGCGGCTCGAACACGGCCGCGAGCCTCAGGAAGGCGAGCGCGAGGAAGACCGGCCCGGCCAGCAGCGCGAGCGCCATGAAGGTCTCGAACGGCGCCAGCGTGCCGGAATAGGATGCCGGGCCGATACAGAGAGCCGCGGCGAGCTTCTGCCCCGGGCTGGCGCCGTCGCGCGCGCTCGGCCGCGCCATGGCAGCGCGATCGGTTCCGGCGGCTCGGCGCGCCAGGACAGCGCCGTTGGCGCTGCGCAGGGCTGCCGCGAAGGCGCTCGGCGTCATGACGGCGATATCGGCGCGCGCCCTCGGGCCAGCTTCAAGCATCCGCCGCAGGGCGCGACCGGAGGGTGCGAGGACGAAACGGAAGGGAGTATCGGCGCCCTCCACCACCGGAGCGACGCCTTCGCGCAGAATCGCGCCGAACACGCCGCCCGGGCACAGCGGCAGCTCGCCGCTGTGAAAGGCCAGGCCGAGCTCGGCCGCCAGCGCCCGGTAGAACGCGGTTTCAGTCACCAGGCCGGAGGCGAGAACCTCGCGGGCCGGTTCGACGCCGATGCGCGCCGCCCGCGCGGCGGCCGCGTGCAGGGCCGAGGGCGGCACGCCGTGACGGGCCAGGAAGGCGATCTCGACCGGCAGCCCCGCATCAGCGGCACCCACTATCAAGCCCAGCCCTGCCGCGCCCCTCGGCATGCCTCGCCCCGCAACCACGCACCACACGCCGTGCGACCTTATTGCCGCTTCGGCACCTACCCATGGTTGCCGATTTCACGCGGCGAGTCGATGGCGTGACGGAGCGTTCGGGCCGCGCCGGCGCGGCTTGGTCAGAGCGCCGCGAGATCGACCGTGACGGGCCTGCCGCTGCGGGCGGATTCGGTCGCGGCATCGGCCAGGATCTGGGCCTTCAGGCCGTCCTCGCCTGAGGGCGACGGCGCAGCTTCGCCCCTCACCGCCGCGATGAAGGCGTCGAGCTCGGCGCGGTAGGCGGCGGCATAGCGCGCCAGGAAGAAGTTCTGCGCCGGATCGGCGCGGAAGCCCGCTTCGGTCGCGATCTCGACCGTGGTCTCGAGAATATTACCGGCCCGCAGCATGCCCTTGGAGCCGTGGACCTCGATGCGCTGGTCGTAGCCATAGCTGGCGCGCCGCGAGTTCGAGATCTGCGCGATCCGGCCCGAGCCCGTGCGCAGCAGCACCGCCGCGGTATCGACATCGCCGGCCGCGCCGATGCCCGGGTCGACCAGCGCCGAGCCGAGCGCGAAGACCTCGACCGGCTCCTCGGCCAGGAGGAAGCGGGCCATGTCGAAATCATGGATCATCATGTCGCGGAAGAGCCCGCCGGAGCGCCTGACATAGTCGACCGGCGGCGGCGCGGGATCGCGCGAGATCACGCTGACGATCTCGACCGCGCCGGCCTCGCCCGCCCGCAGCCGCCGTTCGAGCGCGGCGAAGCTCGGATCGAAGCGGCGGTTGAACCCGATCATCAGCGGCTTGCCGGCGCGCGCGACCGCAGCGAGGCAGCGCCGGATCCGCCCGGCATCGAGATCGACCGGCTTCTCGCAGAACACCGCCTTGCCCGAGGCGACGGCGGCCTCGATCAGCTCGGCATGGGTGTCGGTCGGCGTGCAGATCAGCACCGCATCGAGCGTGCGGTCGGCCAGGATGGCATCGAGGCTGGATACGGCCGCGCCGGTTTCGACCGCCAGTGCCGTCGCCGCCTCGGGCACGGCATCGGCCACCGAAACCAGCGCCGCATCCCTGCTGGCGACGAGATTTTGCCCATGAATGCGGCCGATCCGACCCGCCCCCAACAGCCCCATGCGCATCGGCTTCTCATCCCCTCCCGGCGATGGCACCTTATCCGCCAGATCGCGACTGGGCGGCAAGGCTGGAGAAGATCCGATGGGCACGGTCCGCCTCACCATGGCGCAAGCTCTGGTGCGCGCCATGCAGGCGCAGAAGACGGTGGTCGACGGCGAGACCCTGCCGCTCTTCGCGGGGATCTGGGCGATCTTCGGCCATGGCAACGTCGCCGGGCTCGGCGAGGCGCTGCAGGCCGTCGGCGACGACCTGCCGACCTATCGCGGCCATAACGAGCAGGCCATGGCGCATGCGGCGATCGCCTTCGCCAAGGCCTCGCGCCGGCGCCGGATGATGGCGGTGACGAGTTCGATCGGGCCGGGCGCCACCAACATGGTCACCGCCGCCGCCGTCGCCCATGTCAACCGCCTGCCGCTGCTGCTGCTGCCGGGCGACGTCTTCGCCGGGCGGCGGCCCGATCCCGTGCTGCAGCAAGTCGAGGACTTTGGCGACGGCACCGTTTCCGCCAATGACTGCTTCAGGCCGGTCTCGCGCTATTTCGACCGGCTGAACCGGCCCGAGCAATTGATGCCGGCCTTCGAGCGCGCTCTTGCCGTGCTGACCGACCCGGCCGAATGCGGGCCGGTGACGCTGGCGCTGTGCCAGGACGTGCAGACCGAGGCTCACGACTATCCCGAAAGCTTCTTCGGCGAGCGGCTCTGGACGCCGCGCCGCACCCGGCCGGACAGGCAGGAGCTCGCTGAAGCCGTCCGGCTGCTCAAGGCAGCCCGCAAGCCGCTCGTCATCGTGGGCGGCGGTGTGCTCTACAGCCAAGCCGAAGCTGCGCTGGCGGAATTCTGCGCGGCGCATGGCATTCCCGCCGCCGAGACCCAAGGCGGCAAGAGCGCCCTGCCGGTGGAGCACGGGCTCAATCTCGGCGCGATCGGCGTGACCGGAACCGGCGCCGCCAATGCCCTGGCGCGCGAGGCCGATCTCGTGCTCGCGATCGGCACAAGGCTGCAGGATTTCACCACCGGCTCGCGCACGCTCTTCGCCGATCCGGATTGCCGGATCGTCGGGCTGAACACGCAGCCCTTCGACGCCGGCAAACATCGCGGCCAGCCGGTGGTCTGCGATGCGCGGGCCGGTCTCGCCGAGCTGGGAGCGGCGCTCGCGGGTCACCGCGCGCCGGCCGCCTGGACGGAGCGGGCGCAGGCCGAACGGCAGAATTGGCTGAGCCTCGCCGCGCGCTACACCGAAGCCGGCAACCAGCCCTTGCCGAGCGACGCGCAGGTGATCGGCGCCGTGCAGCGCTGGAGCGAGCCCAACGACATCGTCGTCTGCGCCGCCGGCGGGCTGCCTGGCGAATTGCACAAGCTCTGGCAAGCCGGCGCGCCCGGCGGCTACCATCTCGAATACGGCTTTTCCTGCATGGGCTACGAGATCGCCGGCGGGCTCGGCGTCAAGCTGGCCGAGCCCGGGCGCGAGGTCGTCGTCCTGCTCGGGGACGGCTCCTATCTGATGATGAATTCCGAGATCGCGACCTCGGTGATGCTGGGCCTGAAGCTCACCATCGTCGTGCTCGACAATCGCGGTTTCGGCTGCATCGACCGACTGCAGAACGCGACGGGCGGCGCCTCCTTCAACAACCTGCTGCGCGACACGCGTCACGAGGCGCTGCCCGCGATCGATTTCGCCGCTCATGCCGCCTCGCTGGGTGCGATCGCGCGCAAGGTCGAGAGCCTCGCCGAACTCGACGCGGCGCTGGGCGACGCGCGCGGCCATGACCGCACCAGCGTCATCGTCATCGACACCGACCCGCTTGCCGCGACCGAGGCCGGCGGCCATTGGTGGGATGTCGCGGTGCCGGAGGTTTCGGCACGGCCGGAGGTGAATGCAGCGCGCGAGCGCTATGAGGTGGCGCTCAAATCGCGCCGCGGGGGACACTGATCCATGGTCATCCGCATCGGCGCCAACCCCATCGGCTGGTCGAATGACGATCTGCGCGAGATCGGCGGCGCGACGCCGCTCGAGACCTGCCTCGCCGAGGCGCGCGAGGCCGGCTTCGAGGGCATGGAGCTCGGCCACAAGTTTCCGCGTCAGCCGGCGGCGCTGAAGGCGGCGCTCGCGCCCTTCGGCCTGGCCTGCATCTCGGGCTGGTATTCGGCCGAGCTGCTGCGCCGCGACGCCGAGGCGGAGATGAGGCATCTGCGCCCGCATCTCGACCTGCTCAAGGCGATGGGCGCGACGGTGCTCGTCTTCGCCGAGACCTCGAACGCGATCCATGGCGACCGCGCAAAGCCGCTGTCACGGCGCCCGGTGATGGCGGCGGGCGACTGGCGGCCCTTCGGGGAGCGGGTGACGGAGGTGGCGGAACGCACGCTGAGCGAAGGCGTCAGGCTGGTCTACCACCACCACATGGGCACGATCGTGCAGAGCGAAGCCGATATCGACGCCTTCATGGCCGTGACCGGCCCCGCCGCGCATCTCCTGCTCGACAGCGGCCACGCGAGCTGGGGCGGAGCTGATCCGGCCGCGCTGGCGGCGCGCCATCGCGACCGGATCAGCCATGTCCATGCCAAGGACGTGCGCCAGGCGGTGATGGAGCGGGCCTGCGCTGAGGACTGGAGCTTTCTCGACGCCGTGCTCGGCGAGGGCGACGCGCTCGGCGTCTACACCGTGCCGGGCGACGGGATGGTCGATTTTCCCGCCCTGTTCCGGGCCCTGCCGGGCTATTCCGGCTGGGTCGTGGTCGAGGCCGAGCAGGATCCGCGCAAGGCGCCTCCCCTGACCTATGCGAAACTGGGCGTCGCGCATCTGAAGCGAAGCCTGAAGGAAGCCGGGCTGGCCTGAGCAGGGAATGGGACAAATTCGCCCCTTGCCGAACGCGCCGCGAGATAATATCTACATCTGTAGAATTAAATCCCTCGTGAAGCGGCATGGCCCGACCCACTCTCTCCCAGCCTGGGCAACCCGTCGCGCGCCCGCGCGGCCGCCGCCACAAGGACCAGCCGCCCGGACGGGACGCGCTGCTCAAGGCCGCGACCAGCGCCTTCGCCCGCCATGGCTATGACAGCGTCGACCTGCGCAGCCTGGCTGCCGCGGCCGATGTCGATGCCGGGCTGGTGCGCGCGCATTTCGGCGGGAAGGAAGGGCTCTGGCTGGCGAGCGTCGACGACGTCGCCGCGCAGACCGCCAAGCTGCACGGCGCGATCCGCGCGCTGACGGCCGAGAAGCGGCCGGTTACCGACCGCCTTGCCGATGCGATCCGCCTCTTCGTCGCGTTCAGCTTCGAGCATCCGGAGCTGAGCCTCTTCATCGCGCAGCAGACCCGTGAGAGCGGCGAGCGGCTGGCAGCCCTGACCGAACGCCTGATCCTGCCGGCCATCGCCGCGACCGACCCGCTCTTCGCCGAGGCGATCCGCGAGGGGGTAACTCCCACGAGCGACCCGACCATCGCCTTCACCATTCTGGGCGGGGCACTGCTCGTCCCGACCACGGCTCCGGAGCTGCCGCAGTCGCTGCTCACGCCGCCGGTCGATCGCGACACCTTTCGCGAGCGGCTGCAGGACAATCTGATCGCGCTTTTCCTGCCCGGCCATCGACCGCGGAAGGAACGAGCGTGAGCACCACCGCCCCTCCCGCGCAGAAAGCGGCTGCACCGCCGCCGAAAATCCGCCATCCTGCTCCAACGCGAGCCATCTCACCGGACCACGCCCGCCACCAACGCGACGCGAGCCATGCCCAAAGAAGGACGCCACCCATGACATCTTTCGGACCCTTGCGCCGATTCGGGCTGCCCGGACTGCTTCTTGCCGGCCAAGCCTTGGCGGCGAGCGTCGCGCAGGCGCAGGGCGGGCCCGCGGCGCCGCCTCCGCCGCAGGTGACCGCCGTCGAGGTCAAGGCCGGCAAGGTGCCGCTGAGCTTCGAATATGCCGCGCGCGTCGAGGCCTCGCGCGAGGTCCAGGTCCGCGCCCAGGTCGGCGGCATCCTGCTCAAGCGCGATTTCGTCGAGGGCGCGCAGGTCAAGGCCGGCGACGTGCTGTTCGAGATCGACCCGAAGCGCTACGAGGCGGACCTGGCGAAGACGCGGGCACAGCTCCAGCAGGCCAAGGCGCAGCTGGCGCAGGCCACGCGCGACGCCGAGCGCTACACGCGCCTGGCGGCGACGGGCTCCGGCACCGACAAGGCCCGCGACGACGCGCTCTCGGCTAAGGATCTCGCCACCGCCGCCGTCGCCATGGCGGAAGCCGATGTCAGCGTCGCCGAACTCAATCTGGGCTACACCAAGGTGCGGGCGCCGATCAGCGGCGTCACCAGCCTGGAACAGGTCCCGGAAGGCAGCCTGATCGGCACCTCGGGCGATGCCGGGCTGCTGACCCGGATCACCCAGCGCGACCCGGTCTATGTGATCTTCTCGGTCAGCGAGAGCGAACTCGCAGCCAGCCGCAAGCTGCTCGAGGAGCAGGGCGTCTGGGACCGGGTCGGCATGGTGCTGTCCGTCGATCTCCTGTTCGGGGACGGCAGCAAATACACGCAGACCGGCACGATCGACTTCGCCTCCGCCGGCCTCGACCCCGAGACGGGAACGCTGCGGCTGCGCGCCGTCGTCGCCAATCCGGAAGGCCGGCTGCTGCCCGGACAGTTCCTGCGCGCCATCGTCAAGGGGATCGTGCTCGACAACGCCGTCGTGGTGCCCTCGACCGCGGTCTCGCAAGGCCCGCGCGGACAATTCGTCTACACCGTCAACAGCGAGGGCAAGGCAGAACTCCGCCCGGTCGAGCTCGGCCGGCAGGTCGCCGATGGCTGGGTCGTCAATTCCGGCCTCAAGCCCGGTGACAAGCTGATCACCGAGGGCATCATCAAGGTGAGGCCGGGCGCGCCGGTCTCGATCGCCCCGAAGGCGGCCGAGGCTCCGAAGTCATGAATCGCTTCTTCATCGACAGGCCCGTCTTCGCGGCGGTCATCTCGATCGTCATCGTGCTGGCCGGCATCGTCGCGATCCGCGCCCTGCCGATCGCGCAATATCCGGAACTGACGCCGCCGCAGATCGTGGTCAGCGCGACCTATCCCGGCGCCAGCGCCGAGACCATCGCGCAGACCGTGGCGGCGCCGCTCGAGCAGCAGATCAACGGCGTCGAGGGCATGCTCTACATGCAGTCCTCGAACTCGAGCAGCGGGCAGATGTCGCTGACCGTGACCTTCTCGCAGGAAACCGACCCCGACCAGGCGACCATCGACGTCAACAACCGCGTGCAGCGCGCCACGCCGACACTGCCGCAGGAGGTGACGCGGCTCGGCGTCACGGTGAGCCAGCGCTCGACCTCGATCCTCGGGCTGGTCGCGATGTTCTCCGAGGACGGGCGCTATGACGCCACCTATGTCGGCAATTACGCGCTGCTCAACGTCATCGACGATCTGAAGCGCATCCCCGGCGTCGGCGACGCCGCCCTGCTCGGCCAGCGCGATTATTCGATGCGAATCTGGCTCAGCCCCGACAAGCTCGCCCGCTACAGCCTCACCACCACCGATGTCGCGACCGCGATCCGCGAGCAGAACGCGCAGTTCGCCGCCGGTCGTTTCGGCGACGAACCCAACGACCCCTCGACGCCCTTCACCTATACCGCGACGACGCAGGGGCGCCTGCCCGACGCGGAGGCCTTCGGCAACATCATCCTGCGCTCGGACATCAATGCCGCGACCCTGCGGCTCAAGGATGTCGCGCGCGTCGAGCTCGGCGCGGCGAGCTATTCGGTCGACAGCAAGCTCAACGGCAAGGCCGCGGTCCCGATCGCGGTCTATCTCCAGACCGGTGCCAACGCGCTGGCGACGATGGAGGCCCTCAAGAAGCGCCTCGACGAGCTCAAGACCTCCTTTCCCGAGGGGATGACCTACAACGTCCCCTATGACACGACGAAATTCATCGAGGTCTCGATCAAGGAGGTGATCAAGACCTTCATCGAGGCCATCGTCCTCGTCGTGCTGGTCGTCTTCCTCTTCCTGCAGAACTTCCGGGCGACGCTGATTCCGGTCATCGCCGTGCCGATCTCGATCATCGGCACCTTCGCCGGCATGTACATGTTCGGCTTCTCGATCAATCTCCTGACCCTGTTCGGGCTCGTGCTGGCCATCGGCATCGTGGTCGACGACGCGATCGTCGTGCTCGAGAATGTCGAGCGGATCATGGCGACCGAGCACCTGCCGCCGCGCGAGGCCGCGATCAAGGCGATGGGCGAGGTGACCGGGCCGGTCATCGCGATCGTGCTGGTGCTCTGCGCGGTCTTCATCCCGGTCTCGTTCATGGGCGGGCTGGCCGGCGCGATGTACAAGCAGTTCGCCGTGACGATCGCGATGTCGGTGACGATCTCCGGCATCGTCGCGCTGACCCTGACGCCGGCGCTCTGCGCGCTGATCCTGAAGCCCGGGCATCAGGAGCCGGCGCTGCCGTTCCGGCTGTTCAACCGCTTCTTCGACAGGATGACGGGCGGCTATGTCTCCGGCGTCGGCTTCCTCACCAAGCGCTTCGCGGTCGGCCTCGTGCTCTTCGCCGCGCTTCTGGCCGGCACGGGGCTGATGTTCAAGACGGTGCCCGGCTCGCTCGTTCCCGACGAGGACCAGGGCGTGCTGCTCGGCGTCGCGGTCCTGCCGCCGGCCGCCTCGCTGAACCGCACCGTCGCCGCGATGGACGAGGCCGCCGCCAATATCAGCCGGCACCCGGCCGTCGAGAACGTCTTCGCGATCTCGGGCTTCGACCTGCTCTCGGGCGGCGAGAAGACCAGCGCCGCGACGACCTTCGTGACCTTGAAGGACTGGGAGCTGCGCAAGACGCCCGATCTCGACGCGCGCAACCTGCCGGGAACGTTCATCGGCATGAATGCCGGGATCAAGGACGCGATGGTGCTGTTCTTCAACCCGCCGCCGATCAGCGGGCTGAGCAATACCGGCGGGTTCGAGTTCTATGTGCAGGACCGGACCGGCGGCGGCGTCCAGTCGCTGTCGGCCGCGACCGCGCAACTGGTCGAGGCCGCAGCCAAGCGCCCGGAACTGGCGGGTGTGCGCACGACCTTCGACACCAATGTCCCGCAATACCGGCTCGATCTTGACCGCGACATGGCCAAGGCGCTCGGCGTGCCGATCAGCTCCGTCTTCGAGACGATGCAGAGCACCTTCGGCAGCCTCTATGTCAACGACTTCACGCTCTATGGCCGCAACTACCGGGTCAACCTGCAGTCGGAGGCCGCCTTCCGGCAGACGCCGAAGGACCTCAAGCAGGTCTTCGTGCGCTCCAGCAACGCCAAGATGGTGCCGCTCGACACGCTGGTGAAAGCCGAGCGCGTGGTCGGACCCGACCAGTTCGAGCGCTTTAACGCCTTCGCGGCCGCCAAGGTGATGGGTAATCCCGCCCCCGGCTATACCTCGGGCGCAGCCATCGCCGCCATGCAAGAGGTCGCGCGCGAAGCCCTGCCGCAGGGCTTTCAGATCGCCTGGACCGGCTCGGCCTATCAGGAGCTGGCGACCAGCGGCACGGGCTCGCAGGCGATGATCTTCGGCATCATCATGGTGTTCCTGATCCTCGCCGCCCAGTATGAGAAATGGACTCTGCCGCTGGCGGTGATCATGGCGGTTCCCTTCGCGCTGTTCGGGGCCCTGCTCGCGGTCTGGCTGCGCGGCCTGACCAACGACATCTATTTCCAGATCGGCATGGTCACGCTGATCGGTCTCGCCGCCAAGAACGCCATCCTGATCGTCGAGTTCGCCGTTCTCGCGCGGCAGGAAGGCAAGAGCGCCGCCGATGCCGCCCTCGAGGCGGCCCGGCTGCGCTTCCGGCCGATCGTGATGACCTCGCTCGCCTTCATCCTGGGCGTCGTGCCGCTGGCGATCAGCACCGGCGCCGGTTCGGCGAGCCGGCACTCGATCGGCACGGGCGTGATCGGCGGCATGCTGGCGGCGACCTTCGTCGCCACCTTCTTCATCCCGATGTTCTACCGCCTCATCGCCTGGCGCGAGGGCGCGCCGGCCAAGGACAAGCCGGTTCAGGCCGGAGCGCCGACGCCGGCGGAATAGACGGACCGGAATGCCCCTGCGCCGGCACCGGCGGCGCAGGGGCATCATCACAGTGACGCGCAACCGCCATGATGGGGCGCGACAACTGCCGTACCGGGTCCTAGGCTCGGCACTGCAACCACGTCTTCCGCATGGGACAAGTCATGAGCGACACCAACATTGCCGTCCTCGTCGGCAGCCTCCGGCACGATTCCCTGAACCGCAAGCTCGCCAGCGCGCTCGCCAAGCTGGCGCCTCGGGATTTCAGGTTCCATCAGGTCGAGATCGGCGACCTGCCGCTCTACAACCAGGACGACGACGCCAACCAGGCCGCCCCGGTCAAGCGGCTCAAGGCGGAGATCGCCGGTTCGCAAGGCCTGCTCTTCGTGACGCCGGAGTATAACCGCTCGATCCCCGGCGTGCTGAAGAACGCCATCGACAATGCCTCGCGGCCCTATGGGCAGAGCGCCTTCGCCGGCAAGCCCGCGGGCGTGCTCGGCGTCTCGGTCGGCGCCATCGGCACCGCGCTGGCGCAGCAGCATCTGCGCAACGTGCTCGCCTATCTCGACGTGCCGACGCTCGGCCAGCCCGAGATCTTCATCCAGGCCAAGGACGGCCTGTTCACCGACACCGGCGAGATCGGCGAGAGCAGCAAGGCCTTCCTGCAAAAATGGATGGATGCCTATGTCACCTGGATCAAGCGGCACGCCAGCTAGGTCGCAGTCCGGCGGCGGCAAGCCTCACTGCGCGCCCTGCTTGCCGCGCGCATCCGAGATGACCTGCTTGAAACCGGCATAATCCAGCGTCGAGGTCCGGAACGGCCCGACCAGATAGACCGGCGTCCCCTGCAGGCCGAGCGAATCGGCCTGCGCCAGGTTGCGCTTCAGTAAGGCGAGGATCTTGTCGCCCTTCGCCGCCAGGTCCGCGTCCAGCCGCGCCATGTCGAGCCCGGTCGCCTTGACCGCGTCGAGCATCTTTTCGCGCGAGACCTTGCCGCCGCGGATCGCCATCAGCGCCTTGTGCGCGACCTCGTATTTGCCCTGGTAATGCGCCGCGAGCGCGAGCCGCGCGCCATAGACCGAGGCCTCCGTGATCACCGGCCAGTCCTTGTAGACCAGCCGGACCTTGCCATCCTCCCTGACGACGCGCTCGAGCACCGGCGCCGACGCCTTGCAGAACGGGCAGTTGTAATCGAGGAAGGCGACGATGGTGACGTCGCCCTTGGGGTTGCCGGCCGTGGGCGCTTCCGGATCGTTGAGGATGGCCTCGACATCGATCTCCTGCGCGAGGGAGGAGCCTCCTCCCAGACCTGACAGGAGAGGCGCCAGAAGAGTGAACGCAAGCAGATGGCGACGGCTGGTCATAGATGTTTCCGGACTCATGGGCGTGACGGGCCATTCGCCAACCGTTCGGCCGGCGAAGCGATCGAAGAAGCGTCTAGCCTGCGCCGGGTGACGAAGTCAGCCCGTGCAGCCACGATCGCGCATCACGCCGGTTCACGTCTCGGTGGGCGGTGCGCGTCGCGGCATGGCCGCCAAGTCCCGGCGGCATGGATCAGCCCTGGCGGCATCATGCTAAGGTCCGGGCCCGTCTTCAGAAGCGAGCGACGATCCCGCCGTGCCTCAAGCCATCCCGACCCGGCGCCTCTTCACGACGAGGCAGATGGAAGCCGTCGCCCGCAAGCGCCTGCCTCGCGCCGTCTTCGACTTCATCGTGGGCGGCGCCGGCTCCGAGATCGCGGTCGTCCGCAACCGCGCGCGCTTCGACGAGATCGCGCTCGCGCCGCGGGCGTTGCGCGACTGCTCGGCCGCGAGCACGGAAGTGACCCTGTTCGGCCGGCGCTACGCCGCCCCCTTCGGCGTCGCGCCGATGGGTTTCGCGGATCTGGTTCGCCCGGGCACCGATCGCGCCCTGGCGCAGGCGGCGAAGGAGCGCAACATTCCCTATGTGCTGTCCACGGCAGCGACGACCTCGATCGAAGCGATCCGCGAGATCGCGCGCGAGAACCTGTGGTTCCAGCTCTATCCGGGCACTGATGAGGCGATGGCCGCGGCGCTGATCCAGCGGGCGCTGCGGGCGGGCGTCGAGACGCTCGTCGTCACCGTGGACATCCCCGTCCCGGCCAAGCGCGTCCGGGATCTCGTCAACGGGCTCGCCATTCCGCTGCGCCCCTCGCTGCGGACGATCCTCGATGTCGCGCGTCACCCGGCCTGGCTCTATCGCGCGGCGCGCGGCGAGCGCCCTGCCATGGCCAATTTCACCGAGACCAAAGGCGGGTTGAGCGGGCTCGCCCATGCCGAATTCGTCTCACGGCAGCTCTCCTGCGCGGCCCTGGACTGGCAGCGCCTGGAGCGCATCCGGGAGGCATGGCCGCACCATCTGGTCATCAAAGGCATCCTCGACCCGGAGGATGCGCGCATCGCGGCGAAGCTCGGCGCGGACGGCATCGTCGTCTCCAATCACGGCGGCCGCCAGCTGGATTCGGCGCCCGCCCCGATCGAGGTCCTGTCCGAGATCAGAGCCGCGTCCGGCGAGGACCTGACCATCATCCTGGATAGCGGCGTACGCACGGGCGACGACATCGCGCGCAGCCTGGCGCTCGGCGCCGATTTCGTGCTGATGGGCCGGCCGTACCTGTTCGGCGTGGCGGCGCTGGGGCTGTCCCATGGCCCGGCGGCAACCATCGACATCTTCCGCGACGAGCTCCTGAACACGCTGATCCATCTCGGCTGCGCCAGCCCCGGGGAGCTCGATCGCCGGCTCCTGTGGCCGCGGCAGCCCGGCGGGACCGCGCCGCAAGCGATCGAGTCCGGCGAAAGCCTTGATCGTGGCGCGCCGAAACCTGCAATCCGCCATTGAACGAAGGATGACCGGATCGATGAAGATCGCCGTCATGGGAGCCGGCGCCGTCGGCTGTTACTATGGTGCCATGCTGGCGCGGGCCGGCCACTCGGTCACGCTCGTCGCGCGGCCGCAGCATGTCGCAGCCGTGCAGGCACGCGGCCTGATCCTCGAGACCAAGGCCTTCACCGAGGCCGTTGAGGTCGGCGCGACCGCCGACCCCTCCGGCGTCGCGAGCGCCGAGATCGTCCTGTTCTGCGTGAAGTCGGACGACACCCCTGAAGCGGGCCGGAACATGGCGCCCCATCTCGGCGCGAAGACCTCGATCCTCAGCCTGCAGAACGGGGTCGACAATGCCGAACGCCTGCAGGAGGTCCTGCAACGGCCGGTGATCCCCGCGGCGGTCTATGTCGCGACCGACATGCCGGGGCCGGGACATGTCAGGCATCACGGCCGCGGCGAGCTCGTGATCGGACCCGGCGCATCGAGCCCCGACATCGCAGAAGCCTTCGGCCGCGCCGGCATCCCCACCGACATCTCCGACAATGTGATCGGGGTGCTGTGGACGAAGCTGATCGTGAACTGCGCCTACAACGCGCTCTCCGCCATTCCGCAACTGCCTTATGGCCGGATGGTCGAGGTGGAGGGCGTGCGCGAGGTCATGCAGGACGTCGTCGCCGAATGCCTCGCGGTGGCCGAACGTGCCGGCGTCCGCGTCGCGGCTGACCTGCCCGCCACCGTGCTCGGCCTCGCCGCGGCCATGGCGAACCAGCTCTCGTCGACCGCGCAGGACCTCGCGCGCGGGAAACGGACCGAGATCGGTCACCTCAACGGATATGTCGTGCGCACCGGCGCGAGGCTCGGGGTCGCGACGCCCACGAACAGGGCGTTGACGGCGATGGTCAAGCTCATGGAAGCCAAGGCGGAGGGCTGAGGCCCACGGGCGCCTGCCGCGCAAAGCGACGTCGAGCCCCGCCGGCTTTGCGTCACGCACAAAACCGGCTTCCTCGTGCATTCCTTGTCGGCTGCAACCAGCGCGTGGCATGCTCGCTCTCGCGCCGGTCCCGGCGAACCAGAACAGACAGGGCAGGAAACCGTTTTCGATGAAGCGCAGAGCATTCCTGAAGGGCGCCGGGCTCGGTGCCGCCGCCGGTATCGCGAGCCCGGCCATCGCCCAGAGCCAGCCGACGGTCACGTGGCGCCTGGCATCGAGCTATCCCAAGTCGCTCGACACCCTGTTCGGGGCCTGCACCTATCTGTCGGAAGCCGTCGCCGCCGTCACCGACGGCAAGTTCAAGATCCAGGTCTTCGCCACGGGCGAGATCGTGCCGGCGCTCCAGGTCGCCGACGCCGTGACCACCGGCACCGTCGAGATGGGGCATTCCGGCTCCTATTTCTATTCGGGCAAGGATACCGCCTTCGCCTTCGGCACGGTGATCCCGTGGGGGCCGAACAGCCGGCAGATGCAGGCCTGGCTCTTCCATGCCGGCGGTCTCGAGCTGCTCAACGAGTTCTATGCCAAGTTCAACATCTACAACCTGCCCGCCGGCAATACCGGCGCGCAGATGGGCGGCTGGTTCCGCAAGGAGATCAAATCGGCCGCCGACCTGCAGGGCCTGAAGATGCGGATCGGCGGGCTCGGCGGCAATGTGCTGCAGAAGATGGGCGTGGTGCCGCAGCAGCTCGGGGCCGGCGACATCTACCCGGCGCTGGAGCGCGGCGTGCTCGACGCCGTCGAGTTCGTCGGACCCTATGACGACGAGAAGCTCGGCTTCGCCCGGGTCGCGCCCTATTACTACTATCCCGGCTTCTGGGACGGCAGCGCCGAGCTGAGTTTCTTCATCAATCTGGAGAAATGGAACAGCCTGCCGCCGGCCTACCAGAAGGTGCTGAAGACCTGCGCGGCCGCGGCCGGCCACGACATGCAGGCCAAATACGACGCGCTGAACCCCGCGGCCCTGAAGCGGCTCATCGCCGGCGGCGCCCAGCTGCGGCCGTTGCCGAACGACATCCTCAAGGCGAGCTACAAGATCACCAGGGACCTCTATGCCGAGATGTCGGCGGCGAACCCGAACTTCAAGACAATCTACGACCATCTCTGGGCGTTCCAGCAAGACAGCCTGCGCTACTGGTCGATCTCGGATTTCTCGTTCGACTACATGTCGGTCACCGCTCTGCAGCAGCGCTGGGCGGACGGCTGAGCTGCCTGGCGCGCTAGGGCGCAAGGGCCAGCGGATTCCCGAGCAAGACGGGCCGGCTCGCATGACCGGCCCGGGCAAGAGGCCGCCAGCCGTGGCGGCGTGACACAAACGAAACAACCACCGGAGACACTGGCGCGATTCACATCACGATTTCCGTTCTCCATTGTGGAGCTCACGTTTGAACGATCTGACGTCACGGCCGGCACCGCTGTCGTGGTTCACGCAATCGACGCAGAAATATACGCCGCTGATCATCGAGATCATGGTCGTCGCGATCGTGCTGCGGCTGCTCGGCCTGGTTCAGCCCTTCGTCTTCCAGGCGATCATCGATCGCGTCCTGCCGTTCCAGCGCGAAGCGACGCTGACGCTCATCGTCGTCGTCCTGGTGTTGACGGCAGTCTTCTCGGCCGGCCTCGACGCGCTCGCCTCCTATCTCGGCACGCATATGGCCAACCGCCTGACGGGAGAGCTGGCGCGCCGGATCTTCGACCATGTCCTCCATTTGCCGCTGCGCCATTTGCAGCGCTGGCAGGTCGGCGAGACCCTCACCCGGGTCGGCGAGATCGACACGGTTCGCGCCTTCCTGACCGGAACGGTCTCCGGCATCGTCCTCGATGTGCTGTTCGCCATCATCTACATCATCGCGCTCCTGTCGATCAGCCCGTTCCTGACCGCCATCGTCCTGATCATGCTGCCCCTGCAGATCATCGCGTTCGGCGTCGTCGGGCCGTTCATCCGCCAGCGCATGCAGGCCTCGTTCTTCGCGGAATCCCGCCACCAGTCACGCCTGGTCGAAGGGCTCGCCAATATCGTGACGGTCAAGGCGCTGGCCTCCGAGAACGTCCATGTCGACCGTTTTCAGCAAACCCTCGCGGAGAGCCTTCGCACGGGATTCCGCGTCTCCAAGCTGCACATCGCCAATGGCTTCGTCGGCAGCCTGCTCAATAACGGCTCGGTGATCCTGATCATCTTCTTCGGCTCGCGGCTCGTCCTGCAGAACGAGATCACGCTCGGACAGCTGATCGCCTTCCACCTTCTCGCGGAGAAGGTGTCCGGGCCGATCTTCTCGCTGTCTTCGGTCTGGGAGCAATGGCAGGGGTTGAAGGTCGCCCGGCTGCGGCTGGGCGATCTTCTCAACGCCGAGGCCGAGACCCAGGCCGCCCGCCCCCCATTGCAAGCCGAGGGTCCGCTGCGCTTAAGCCTCAAGGGCCTGTCATTCGGATACCTGCCGGATCATCCCGTCCTGCGCGACATGACGCTCGAGTTCGAGCCCAGCCGCCCGACCCTGATCATCGGGGATTCCGGATGCGGGAAATCGACGTTGGCTAAGCTGCTGAGCGGGCTTTACGACCCGGCTTCGGGACGGGTCGAGGCGAACGGCCAGAACCTCGCCGAGCTCGACCCGCGCAGCGTGCGCCGGGCGATAGCCTATCTGCCGCAGGACGCCTCCCTGTTCTCCGGCTCGGTCCTGGAAAACCTGCTGCTCGCCAAGCCGGACGCCAGCGAGCAGGATATCGCGCTGGCGCTGAAAGCCAGCGCCAGCGACGGTTTCGTCAGCCGGCTGCCCAAAGGCATCCACAGCGATGTCGGCGAGTATGGCAGCCATCTGTCCGGCGGCCAGCGTCAGCGCATCGCGCTGGCGCGCTCCCTGCTCACCAATCCGAGCGCCCTGATCCTCGACGAGCCGACCAGCGCGCTCGACGCGCAATCCGCGAGCGTGGTGGTCGAGACGCTGAAGCGCCTCGCGCGCGACAAGACGCTCATCGTCATCAGCCACAAGGCCGATCTGCTCGGCTCCGATGCCGATGTCGTCGATCTCAGCCAGCCGGAGCGCTATCGCTCGCGGAGCGGGGTGGCGCCATGACCCACGACGACATCGACAGGCCGGTCTCGCCGACCATTCGCTTCACGGCCTGGACATTGGTCGGGATGTTCCTGGTGATCGTCGTCGGAAGCTGCCTGGCCAAGACCGAGATCGTCTCGCGCGGGCAAGGCAAGGTGATACCGGTCGGACGCGTCCAGGTGGTGCAGCCGCAGGTCGACGGCAAGATCCTCAACATCCTCGTGTCGGAGGGGCAAACGGTCGCGACAGGCGCGCCCCTCGTCGCGATGGACACGACGGCGGTCGAGAGCGACATCAAGCGAATCGAGGCGAATATCCAGCGCCAGCTACAGGAGGCGGCGGTCGCCCGCTCCATCATCGCGCCGCTGACCGCGGGCGATCCGATGGATGAAGGCTTCATCGAGGCGGGCAAGGCGATCTTCCGGCGCGAATCCGCGAATGGAGCCATGCAGGTCGAGGGCGCCGAGGCGCTGATCGGCGCGATCCTCTCCGCGCTGCGCGACCAGATCGCGCAAACCGATGCGCAGCGCCGGCGCATCACCCAGAACGAGAAGACCCAGCAGGCACGCCTGCAAAAGGCCGGCGCCGACCGGGACATCGTCGCGCAGAGATTTGCCTCGGCCGACGCGCTGCGCAAGCAGGGGACGATCAGCGAGTTCGACTATCTCTCGCGCCTGCGCGAGCTCAAGGCCATCGAGGGCGAGGCGCTGGTCGCGCAACGCGAGCTGGACGGGCTGGCGGCGGAGGCCGAGGTCGCCATCAAGCAGCGGAGCGGCGTGATCTCGAATGCGCTGTCGACCTATCGCAAGCAGCTCAACGATGCGGAGATCGCCTTGCAGAGCTTCAATGCCGATCTGCGCGCGGCGAAGACGCAGCTCGCCAATCTCTCGCTGAGCGCGCCGACCAGCGGGCGGGTCGAGAACCTGTCGGTGTTCACCGTCGGCGGCTTCGTCAAGGCGGGCGCGAACCTGATGTCGATCGTCCCGTCCGACGACGCGATCGAGATCGAGGCGTTTTTCGACAATCGCGATGTCGGGTTCCTCGAAGTCGGCCAAAGGGCCTTCGTCAAGTTCGACGCGTTTCCGGCCGAACGCTACGGGATCGTCCGCGGCCGCGTCACCAATGTCGGCGCCGACGCGCGCGGCGAGGTCGTGCCGAACAAGTGGGTCTATGCGGTGCGCCTTAAGCTCGACCAGAACAGCATCGAGCTGCCGGGGAAAGAGATCCGGTTTTCCGTCGGCATGACGGCGACCACCGATGTCATCACCGGCGAGCGGCGGCTGATCAGCTATTTCTTCGAGCCGATCTACAAGGCGGTCCAGGACAGTTTCGGAGAGCGATGATGGCCCCTCCGGATGGCGAAGCCAGTATCAGCCATTTCGAAGCGCTGGGCATGATGACGGAGCTCGCGCTGCATTCGCCCATGCATCGCAACTGGTCGATCGCCGATATCGGCCGCAACTTTCTACCCGCTCTGCGCGTTGGCCAGTGCAAGATCTATTTCGACGAGAGGAGGTCGCCGATCTCTTTCGTGACCTGGGCGCTCGTCGACGATTCATGTCACGAGGCCTTGCGGCTTCGCGGCGAGACGCCCGCGCATGATCGCTGGGCGTCCGGCGGGCATTTGTGGTTCATCGACGTCGTCGCGCCGTTCGGCGATGCGCGCCATCTGATCCGCGATCTGCAGCGCAACCACTTCGCTGGGCTCGATCGCGCCCATGCGGTGAGGCGGAACCTCGATGGCAGCTTCAAGCGAATCCAGACCTGGCGAAACGGCCTGCCACGATGACTTGCCACGATGACTTGCCGGCTACCCGCCGTCTTGATCACGTCACGTTGTATGGCAAAAGTTGAGGCAGCGTGATTTTGCGCGGTTTCGTATCAGGAGATGATCTATGTACGACACGCTCGAAGAACGGCTGGGAATTCGCATCGCACATGGCGGCGAGCGCGGCGGCGGAGGCGGCGGCGGATACGATTCGACCGGCGGCACGCTGGGTGCGGCGATAGGCGGCTTGCTGGGGAGGGCGGCAGGACCGATCGGCGGCGTCGCCGGCTCTCTCGCCGGTCGCGCCGTAGGAGGATACGGGCGCGCAGCCGTGGACGCCGGCGTGCAAAGAGGCATCAACGACGCCTCACACCGGGCCAATCAGGCCCGCGGCGAGCACGCCTATAACGGCAGCGGCGGATTTGGCGGATTCGGCCGGCGCTAGCCTGGACGCCGAAGCCCACAGAACCCGCCCGAGAGGCGGGTTCTTTTTTGATCACGCTCGACCTGCCAAGGTCTCGGCCGGAGCCGCCTGCGATCACATAATTTCAGGATATCGTTTGGTGGAGATTGGTGGAGCCAGGCGGAATCGAACCGCCGACCTCTTGAATGCCATTCAAGCGCTCTCCCAACTGAGCTATGGCCCCACGCGCGCCGATTGATCTGGGGGTCAATCGGCCATTCCGGTCCATCGCGCCTTGGCCTCACTCTGGAAGCCCCGGCGATGTCCGCCTCGCCACTCTCGCGGCGCAGCGCTCTATAGGCGGGCTTGGCCGAAGACTCAAGCGCCTATCTGTCAGAAATATCGTCCTCAGACGTCCTCGTCGCCCTCGATGTCGCTGTCGATCAGATCGGCGACATCGTCGTCACCATCCTCGTCCTCCTCGAGGAAGGTGTCGTCCTCGGGAGTGACATCGTCGTCCTCGACCTCGATGTCGTCCTCGCTGGTGACGACGGCCTCCTTCTCGCTCGTCTCGGCATCGGCCTCGTCGAGCGAAACCAGTTCGACGGCGTTGTCGGCGGTCTCGGCCTCTTCCTCGTCCTCGGCCGGCTTGGCGGCGGCCGCAGCCTTGGCCTGCGGCTCGAACATCGAGCGCGGGAAGGACTGACCCGTGTAGGGAGACACGATCGGGTCCTTGTTCAGGTCGTAGAATTTGCGCCCCGTGGTCGGGCAAACGCGCTTGGTGCCAAGTTCCGGTTTCGCCACTGCGTCGGACCTTCAATCATGCATGTTCTGAAAAGCAGGCGCGTCCGTTAGTCGGCACGGACGGCGCTGTCAAATGCTGATTTCGTGGCGAAAGCAAGATCGCCTCCCACCTGCCCGCGAGGCGATTTCATCCGCGGCGTGAAACCGCTTTGCGACAAGGAGTTAGCGCCCGATGCCTAGCGAAAGCCGGTTTCCGCGGCCGGGCGTCGCGCTCGGCGCGCGTGACGCGCGACAGATGGTCATGCTAGGCAGCGGGCGTCCCCGAACGACCAGCCGATAGAGACCGACGTGGCGCATGCAGAACAGCCCTCCCCCGTGACCGCTCGCGCGAAGGGGCCGCTCTCCGGCCGCGTCCGCGTGCCCGGCGACAAGTCGATCTCGCATCGCGCGATGATCTTCGGCCTGCTGGCGATCGGCGAGACGAAGGTCACCGGCCTGCTCGAAGGCGAGGACGTGCTGCGCACGGCCGACGCCGCGCGGGCGCTCGGCGCGATCGTGCATCATGACGGGCCCGGTGCCTGGCGCGTGCGGGGCGTCGGCGTCGGCGGGCTGCGGGAGCCCTCCGGCGTGCTCGATTTCGGCAATGCCGGCACCGGCTCCCGGCTGATGATGGGGGTCTGCGGCGCCCATCCGATCACCACGACCTTCGATGGCGACGCCTCGCTGCGCAAACGCCCGATGCGGCGCATCCTCGACCCGCTCGAGCTGATGGGCGCGACCATCGTCGCGCAGGAGGAGGGCGGGCGCGTTCCGCTGACGATCCGGGGCCCGCGCGAGGCGGTGCCGATCACCTATCGCACGCCGGTCGCCTCGGCGCAGATCAAATCGGCCGTGCTGCTCGCCGGCCTCGTCGCGCCGGGCGAGACCACCGTGATCGAGAGCGAGGCGACGCGCGACCATACCGAGAAGATGCTGGCGCATTTCGGCGCCGAGGTCGCGGTGGCGCCGGACGGCACGCATGGCCGGCGCATCGTGCTCAAGGGCCAGCCCGAATTGCAGGCCGCGCCGATCGTGGTGCCGGCCGACCCGTCCTCGGCGGCCTTCCCGCTGGTCGCGGCGCTGATCGTGCCGGGCTCCGATGTCCTGATCGAAAGCGTGATGGTGAACCCGCTGCGCAGCGGGCTCTTGACCACCCTGCGCGAGATGGGCGCCGATATCAGCGTCGAGAGCGAGGCGAACGAGGGCGGCGAGAGCGTCGCGACGCTGCGGGTGCGCGCCGGCGCGCTGAAAGGCATCGAGGTGCCGCCGGAGCGGGCGCCGTCGATGATCGACGAATATCCGGTCCTGGCGGTCGCGGCCGCCTTCGCCAGCGGCACGACCCGAATGCGCGGCCTGCAGGAGCTGCGCGTCAAGGAATCCGACCGGCTCGCCGCCGTCGAGGCCGGGCTCAAGGCGGCCGGCGTGACCTGCCGGATCGAGGGCGACGATCTCGTCGTCGAGGGCGGGGACGGCGAAGTCACTGGCGGCGGCACGGCCGCGACCCATCTCGACCACCGCATCGCCATGAGCTTCCTGGTGATGGGCCTGGCGACGCGCAAGCCGATGCAGGTCGATGACGGCGCGATGATCGCCACCAGCTTCCCGAGCTTCATCAGCCTGATGAACGGGCTCGGCGCCGAGATCGGCTGAGCGCGGCAGGTGGGCGAGCGCGGCGTGGGCAAGCGTCTGGTCATCGCGGTCGACGGCCCGGCCGCCTCGGGCAAGGGCACGCTCGCCAAGCGGCTGGCGGCGCATTACGGCCTGCCGGCGCTCGATACCGGCCTGCTCTACCGGATGGTGGCCCGCGCCATGCTCGATGCCGGGCACGACATCCATGATCCACAGGCGGCGGAAGCGACCGTCGCCAGCTTCGAGGAGACCGACTTCCCCGAGGACCGGCTGCGCGGCCGCGAGATCGGCGAGGCCGCCTCGGTGGTCGCCGCCATGCCGGCGGTGCGCAAGGGCCTGATCGAGCGGCAGCGCCGTTTCGCGGCGCAGCCGCAGGGCGCGGTGCTCGACGGGCGCGATATCGGAACTGTGATCTGCCCGCAGGCCCCGGCCAAGCTCTTCGTCACAGCGACGCCCGAGGTGCGCGCCGCGCGCCGCCACAAGGAGCTGGCGGGACGGGGCGAAACCGCGACATTCGAGGGCATCCTGGCCGATATCAGGCGCCGCGACGCGCGCGATTCGGGCCGCAGCGACGCGCCGCTGAAGGCGGCGGAGGATGCCGTGGTCCTCGACACCTCGGCGCTCACGGTCGAGGAGGCCGTCGCCGCGGCCATCGCCATCGTGGATGACCGCCTCTCAAGCTGAGCCTGCCGCTAAATCGCCCTTGGCGAGAGCGCCGCGCGGGCGCAGACTTCTGTCGCGACATGATGACGGAGGTGGCGATGCGGCGCGGGCTGTTCGGTCTCTTGAGTCTTGCGGCCGTCGGCCTATCGACCGCGCCGCCCCTTCATGCGCAAACGCCGCCGGCGCCGCCCGAGGAGGTCGACGTGGCGCTAGTGCTCGCTGTCGACGTCTCCTATTCGATGGATATCGACGAGCTCGCCTTGCAGCGCACCGGCTATATCGAGGCTTTCCGCTCGAAGCAGCTGCACGAGGCGATCGGAAAAGGCGCGATCGGCAAGATCGCCGTGACCTATTTCGAATGGGCGGGCGGGCATTTCCAGCATGTCGTCAAGCCCTGGACGATCATCGACACCCCGCAATCGGCGATCGCCTTCGCCGAGGAGCTGGGCGAGGCGCCGACGCGGCGCGGCCGGCGCACCTCGATCTCGGGCGCGATCGAGCTCGGCATGACGCTGCTCGACCAGTCGAACGTGACCGCGATGCGCCGGGTGATCGACATCTCCGGCGACGGCGCCAACAATGACGGGCGCCCGGTCACCTCCGCCAGGGACGAGGCCCGCGACAAGGGCATCAGCATCAACGGGCTGCCGGTGATGCTGAAACAGGCGAGCTATTTCGACATCGACAATCTCGACGTCTATTACGAGGACTGCGTCATCACCGGCATCGGCGCCTTCGTGATCCCGATCCGCGAGCGCCACCAGTTCGTCGATGCGACGCGCACCAAGCTGGTGCGCGAGATCGCGGACGTGCCGGCAGGCGCGGCCGCGATCCAGAAGGCGCAGGCGAAGGAACCGCGCACCTCCTGTCTCTCCGGCGAGCGGCAATGGCGCGACCGGATGGGAAACTAGCGGCCGGATTCGAGCGGAGAGCAATGCCGATACGTCGCCTCATCCTTGCGCTCGCCGTGCTGTCGTTGCTCGGCGCGATGCCGGTTTCGGCGCAGCAAAAAGGCATCGCCTTCGTCATCGCCCGGGAGTTGTCGATGGGAATGTGCATTGCCGATACCCCGGCACAGGGCTTCGCCTGCGCCATCAAGCAATGTACGGCCGATCAGAAGGCCGACGAGGAGGCCTGCGAGCCGCATGCATGGTGCTCTCCGGCGGGGTGGAGCGTCGATCTGTTCGTCCAGAGCAAGGCCGGCCCGCATTTCCACGAGTATTTATGCGGCTGGCCCTCGCGCGACGCTGCCCTGCGGGCGGCGCGGCTGAAATGCGAGACCAGTTCGGATGTCTTCGCCGGCTGCTTTCCCGTCGCGGTCTATGATCCCAACGGGATCGCGTCCGAGGTTCCCTAGAGCATTTCCGCGTTTCTCCGAATCGCGGAAATGCTCTAAGCCCTTGCCTTGTCGCATTTTCTTCACGCGAACCGGTGTCCACTTCGCTCGAAAATGCTCTAGAGACGGAGCGGGCGCTCGCCTTACGTACCCCGCGGCTTGGCCCGCGTCGTCGGCTGGGCCGCGGCCGGGTCGTCCGGCCAGAGATGGCGCGGATAGCGGCCCTTCATCTCGGCCTTCACCGCGGCCCAGGAGCCGCGCCAGAAGCCCGGCAGGTCGCGCGTGACCTGGATCGGTCGATGCGCCGGCGAGAGCAGCTCCAGCACCAGCGGCACGCGCCCTGCCGCCAGCGCCGGATGGCGGGCGAGCCCGTAGAGCTCCTGGACCCGGACCGAAATGGTCGGGCCGGCCTCGGCGGCGTAGTCGACGGCGAGGGTGGAGCCGGTTGGCGCGGTGAAATGGGTCGGCGCCTCGGCCTCGAGCCGCCGCTTCAGCTCCCAAGGCAGCGCGGTCGCGAGCACGGCATCGAGATCGGCAGGCGTGATCGCCGCCAGCGAAGCGCGGCCCTCGAGATGCGGCGCCAGCCAGAGTTCCGGCTCCTGCGCCAGCCCGCTATCGGAGAGGTCGGGCCAGGCCGGATCGTCCGCCTCCGCTCGGCGCAAGAAGGCGACGCGCTCGCGCAATTGCAGCTGCGCCTTCGTCCAAGGCAGGAGCGCGATACCGAGCGCGGCCACGCCCTTTGCGAGCGCGACGGCATTCTCCGGCGTCGCCGCCAGCGGCAGCGGGCGCTCGGAAAGGCTGAGCGCGCCATAGCGTCTGACGGCGCGCGAGCGCAAGGCCCGCGCGCCGCGGTCGAAGACGGTTTCCGTACGCTCCTCCAGGGCGAATGGGGTCAACCCCTCCGCCGCCAGCCGCATGATCTCGTCCTCGCCGATCGCGGCCGCGCCGAGAATGCGGGCCTGCTGCGCCGCACCGCTCATCTCGGCCACGACGATCCAGGGCTCGCGCGCCAGGCGCTGCGTCGGCTCCAGCGCCGCGCCGCGGCCATTGGCGAGGAGATATTGGCCCGAGCCCGGCGCGCGGGTTCTGGCAATCCGGTCGGGATAGGCCAGCGCCAGCAGGAAGCCGGCGGAGCCACCCGGCAGGGCCTGCTTCGCGCTGCCCGCCAGCCGGACCCAGCCCTCGGCGAGGCGGCGCATGTCGGCGGCACGGCCGCCACGTTCCCGCGTGAGGCGCTCGATGCGCTCGGCGAGATCGACGCCATCGCCGCCGAGCCCACGCTCGACCAGCACGGCCGCCAGTTCGGCGGCCTCGCCGGCCTGGCCATGGCGCGCCGCCGCGACGACCATGCGGGCGAGACGCGGCGGCAGCGGCAGGGCCTGCAGGGCGCGCCCATCCGGAGTGATCCGGCCATCGCGATCGAGCGCGGCGAGGTTTTCCAGCAGCGCACGCGCCTCCTTCAGCGCCGGCGCCGGCGGCGGGTCGAGAAAGGCGAGCGAGGCGGGGTCTGCGACGCCCCAGGCGGCGCAATCGAGCATGAGGGGAGCAAGATCGGCCGAGAGGATCTCGGGCCGCGCGAAGGCTTCGAGCGCGCCGGTGCCGGCCTCGTCCCAGAGCCGATAGCAGATTCCCGGCTCGGTGCGGCCGGCGCGGCCGCGGCGCTGGTCGCACGCCGCGCGGCTGGCGCGGCGGGTCTCGAGCCGGGTCACGCCGATATCGGGCTCGTAGACCGGCACGCGGGCGAGGCCGGAATCGATCACCACGCGCACGCCTTCGATCGTCAGCGAGGTCTCGGCGATCGCCGTCGCCAGCACGACCTTGCGGCGGCCGGCCGGCGCCGGCAGCACGGCGCGATCCTGCTCGGCCTGGTCGAGCGCGCCATAGAGCGGCGCGAGCTCGATGGCAGGATCGTGCAGGCGCTCGCGCAGGCGTTCCTCGACGCGCCTGATCTCGCCCTGGCCGGGCAGGAAGACCAGCAGCGAGCCGGACTGCTCGTTCAGCGCCTGCAGCACCGCATCCGCGACCTGGTCCTCGATGCGCTTCAGCGGGTCGCGGCCGCGATAGCGGGTCTCGACGGGATAGGCCCGCCCCTGCGATTCGATGACCGGTGCGGCTCCGAGCAGCTTTGCCACGCGCGCGCCGTCGAGCGTCGCCGACATCACCAGGATGCGCAGGTCCTCGCGCAGGCCGCTCTGGGCGTCGAGCGCCAGAGCCAGGCCGAAATCGGCGTCGAGCGAGCGCTCGTGGAACTCGTCGAAGAGCACGGCGGCGACGCCGTCGAGCGCCGGATCGTCGAGGATCATGCGGGCGAAGACGCCTTCGGTGACGACCTCGATCCGGGTCCTGGGGCCGATCTTCGAGCCGAGCCGGACGCGCAGGCCGACCGTCTCGCCGACGCGCTCACCGAGCGTCTGCGCCATGCGGGCGGCGGCGGCGCGGGCCGCGAGCCGGCGCGGCTCGAGGACGATCAGCTTGCCGCCCTTGGTCCAGGGCTCGTCGAGCAAGGCGAGCGGCACGCGCGTCGTCTTACCGGCGCCGGGCGGGGCGACGAGCACGGCGTTGGGCCCGGCGCGCAGGGCCGCGGCGAGATCGCCAAGAACGGCATCGATCGGAAGCGGAGCATCGAAAACGCGCATGGCGCGATGTGGCGCAGGCGGCGCGCCGACGCAAGCTGCGCCGAGATTCAGGCCGCCCGGCGCAGCTCGACCTCGAAGGCGCTGACCGCGACCGTTCCGGCCCGGACAGAGACCAGAGTGTTGCAGGCAAGGGCCTGCCAGCAATCGCGGGCGGCGTCGACCGGCTCGGAGGCGACGACGACACTGTCGCCGCGGTTGCAGACATAAAGCGTCGGCGGCTTCGCATCCGAGGACCAGCGCACGGCATGGATGGTCTCGCCATCGGCGAGGGCCGCCGCGCAGCGCAGCGGCTCGCGCACGCCCGCCGCACGCATCAGCGAGAGCGCGTCGCCCAGCGCGGAAGCCAGCGCCTCGCCCGGCGCCAGGCCCTGCGCCATGCGGGCGAGCGTCAGCAGGAAGAGCGCCTCCGAATCGGTGGTGCCGACGCGGGCGGCGTAGAGCTCGTCCGGAATCAGGCTCTCGAGCTTGCGCCGGATCGCGGCATAGCCGCCGATCTGGCCGTTATGCATGAAGAGATGGCGGCCATGGACGAAGGGGTGGCAATTGGCCCGGGTCGTCGCCGTGCCGGTCGCGGCGCGGACATGGGCGAAGAAGAGATGCGAGCGGACGAGGCGGGCGATCGAGAGCAGGTTCTCGTCCGACCAGGCCGGCCTGACCTCGCGATACTGGCCGGGCTCGGGCTTCTCGCCATACCAGCCGACGCCGAAGCCGTCGCCATTGGTGCCGGTCTTGCACTCCTCGGCATGAAGCGACTGGTGAATCAGCGAGTGGCAAGGCGAGGCGATGAAATCCTCGAGGAAGACCGGAACGCCCGAATAGGCGAGGAAACGGCACATGGTCGGTCCCGAATCAGCATGCGGGCGGGACGCCGCAGGAGGAGATTATTCCACGACAATGAACGTCGACATAACGATTCTTCCCCTAAACTCAGCCCGCGCAGGAGAAGGCGAGCTTGGCCTCCTTGCGGCTGCGGCCGACCTTGACCTCGATCTCGAGCGGCGCGCAGGTGGCGTTGTCGACGAGGAAGGCCTTGTGGATGCGGCCCTCCTCACCGAAGAGGAAGCCGCCATAGACCCGCCTGAGCAGGATCTTCTCGCCGGTCTTGGTCCGCTGCCGGACGGTGATCGAGGCGAGGTCGCGGGCGATCTTGTCCGATGACTTGGTGTTCTTGGCGCCGCTGAAGGTGAGCGTCACCAGAATCGCGTCGGCGGGCTCGCCGATCTCGCCCTCGCCGGTGACGGTGTTGTGCAGCGCCTTCTTCGTGCCGACGAGATTGTCCGAGAGCGTGCCCGAGCGCTCCAGGAAGAGCTGGGCCCGGATATCCTCGACCGCGACCTGCGCCTGGGCCGGAGCGGCCATCAGGCCGAACGCGAGCAGAAATACGGAAAAGATCAGCCTCATCGTCACCCCCAAATTCGATCGGCGCACCTATCGGCGCAAGTGTGCAGCTACGCTATTTCGCCACCTGGTTGCCAGTCTTTCCACCAGCCTTTACTCGGCAACGCAACCGGGCGATGACGGGAATCAATAAAATGCGGGAGCGGGGGTACGGCCTTTGAAGACGATGATTTCGCGCGCGGGCGCGGCCCTGGCGCTCTGCCTCGTCCCCGGCGCGGCCTTCGCGGCCGGCGATATCGGCGGCGCGACGCTGGGCGTGGCCTGGGCCCTGCCCTTCGCCGGGATGCTGCTCTCGATCGCGCTCGGGCCGATCCTGTTTCCGCATTTCTGGGAGCACAATTACGGCAAGTTCGCCGCCTTCTGGGCGGTGCTGGTGCTGGTGCCGCTGGTGCTGTTGCGCGGCTTCGACCCGGCGCTCGGCGCGCTGCTGCACACCGCGCTGCTCGAATACATCCCCTTCATCATCCTGCTCTTCGCGCTGTTCACGATCGCGGGCGGCATCCTGATCATGGGCAACCTGCACGGCACGCCCGCGACCAACACGGCGCTGCTGGCGATCGGGACCGCGATGGCGAGCGTGGTCGGCACCACCGGCGCCTCGATCATCATGATCCGGCCGGTGCTGCGCGCCAACGACGCCAGACGCTTCAACGTCCATGTCGTCGTCTTCTTCATCTTCCTGGTCTCGAATATCGGCGGCTCGCTGACGCCGCTCGGCGACCCGCCGCTCTTCCTTGGCTTCCTGCGCGGGGTCAGCTTCTTCTGGACGACCCAGCACCTGCTGCCCGAGACGCTTTTCGCCGTCGCGATCCTGCTCGGCCTGTTCTACGCGCTCGACCGCTATTTCTTCCACAAGGAGGAGAACTACCCGCCGCTCGACGACCCGACGCCCGACCGCGCCATCAAGCTCTACGGCAAGGTCAACATCCTGCTGCTCGGCGGCGTCATCGCCGCGATCCTGATGTCGGCGAACTGGAAGCCTGGCATCGTCTTCGACATCCACGGGGTTCATGTCGAGCTGCAGAACATCGTGCGCGACCTTCTCCTGCTCGGGCTGGCCGGGCTGTCGCTCATGCTGACGCCGAAGCCGGTGCGCGCCGGCAACGAGTTCAACTGGGGCCCGATCCTCGAGGTCGCAAAACTCTTCGCCGGCATCTTCGTCTGCATCATCCCGGTGCTGGCGATGCTGCAGGCGGGCAAGGACGGCGCCTTCGCGCCGCTGGTCGCCTTGGTCAGCAATCAGGACGGCAGCGCCAACAACGTCGCCTATTTCTGGCTGACCGGCATCCTGTCCTCGTTCCTCGACAACGCACCGACCTATCTGGTCTTCTTCGAGCTCGCCGGCGGCAACGCCCAGACGCTGATGACGACGGGCGCGCTGACGCTGACGGCGATCTCGGCCGGCGCCGTCTTCATGGGGGCGAACAGCTATATCGGCAACGCGCCGAACTTCATGGTCTACGCGATCGCCAAGGACCGGAAGGTCAACATGCCGAGCTTCTTCGGCTACATGCTCTGGTCGGGCGCGATCCTGATCCCGCTCTTCCTGCTGCAGACGGTGATCTTCTTCAGGTAGATGATCGGAATCGTCAGAACCGTCATCGAACTTCTGGCGGTGCTGACCTTCAGCGTCGGCCTGGCGTTCTACTCTTCGCTCGGCGGAAGCACGTCGGCGGGCTCGGGAAAATGGTGGCCAAAGGTCGGGCTGCTGGTGGCCGTGAGCTTGCCGTTTCTCTATCTGGCGCTCCGGGTTGCGATATCGCGGCTGTCACGCAGGGGGGTCGGCGACAAGCGTCGCAAAGGCTGATCTGCGGTGCTGTGTCAGTCATTAGTCCTGAGATGCTCGGGTCAAGCCCGAGCATGACGGTAGCGCCTCAAGGCCGCCCGGGCGGCACGCCCTCGCGGATCGTCTTCGAGAAGTCCGGATCGTCGAGCGACAATGTCCGCGCCCGCTCGCTGATGTGCCCGCGCTTGATCAGCTCGTCGAGCGGCATGTCGGAGCGGATCGCGCCGATGCGGGCGAGATAGCCCGGCAGATAGCCCGAAAGCAGCACGCGCGGGTCGAGCGGCAGCGAGAAGGTCCAGCCGGGCGCGACCGAGCCGACGAGATGGTAGACCACCGTCGTGCAATTGGTCGTCAGCGTGTTGTACCAGCGCGGCTCCTGCGCCAGCCGGTTCACGTCGGCGACATAGGCGAGCAGCACGTCGCGGGCCTGGGCCGGCGAGGCGGCGAGGCGGAACAGCCGGACATCCTCGCCGCGCGCATGGGTGCGCAGGCCGACGATGTCGCGCTCGTCGGCGGCGACATAGGCCATCTCATAGGTGCGGAAGAAGCCGGCGAGCGAGGACCATTCCTCGCCCTTCTCGCGCCTGACCTCGATCGAGAAGGTCAGCGGCGGCGAATCCGCGAAGGTGAAGCTGACCAGGAGATGGGCGATCGCCTCCCCCGACCAGTAGGACAGGAACAGGTCGACGCCCTCGATCTTCGCCAGATCGTAGCTGCGCGTCTCCCAGCGCTGGTCGTAATCGGCCTCGGTGCGCCAGCGGAAATCGCGCAGGTTGGTGACGGTGATGCGCTCGCCCTCGCGGCTGACCTGCGGCAGGCGGGCGAGCTCGGGAATCCAGTCGCGCTCATGCGAGGGCTGGAGGCCGTTCCACCAGCCGAGCAGGCCGAGGAACAGGATGGCGAAGCCGAGCGGCAGCCGCGCCGCGCCGGTCCAGATGCCGATCAGGCCGGCAAGGACGGCGATGCCGAAGCCAATGGCGGCGACGATGGCGACCGCCCCGTTGAGGCGGAAGAGCAGGAGACCGACGCCCCACAGGCCCGCGCAAAGGATCGCGAGCGTGGTCAGGAGCTGGAAGGCGACGAAAAAGAGGCGGCTCATCGCCGCCTCTCGTAGCACATCAAACCGATTCGGGCGCTCACGCCGCCAGCGAATTGGTCGGCGCGGCGGCCTTCACCGCGTCGTCGACATGGCCCTCGAAGCGCTTGAAGTTCTCGCGGAACATGGCGACCAGCTTCTTGGCGGTCTCGGCGAACTCGGCTTTGTCCTGCCAGGTCTTGACCGGATAGAGGATATGCGGCTCGACGCCGGGCACCGAAGTCGGCACCGCGAAGCCGAAATAGGGATCGCGGCGGAAATCGGCGCGGTTCAGCGAACCGTCGAGCGCCGAGGTCAGCAGGCGGCGGGTGACACGGATCGGCATGCGCCGGCCGGTGCCGTATTTGCCGCCGGTCCAGCCGGTATTGACCAGCCAGCAATCGACATGGTGCTTGGCGATCAGGTCGCGCAGCAGGTTGCCATAGACCGACGGGTGGCGCGGCATGAAAGGCGCGCCGAAGCAGGTCGAGAAGGTCGCCTCCGGATCCTTCACGCCCTTCTCGGTGCCGGCGACCTTGGCGGTGTAGCCCGAGAGGAAGTGATACATCGCCTCGGCGCCGGTCAGCTTGGCGATCGGCGGCAGCACGCCGAAGGCGTCGCAGGTCAGCATCACGATGTTCTTGGGATGGCCGGCCCGGCCGGTCGCGCTCGCATTCGGGATGAAGTCGAGCGGGTAGGCGCAGCGCGTGTTCTCGGTCCGGGAGGCGTCGTCGAAATCCGGCGCGCGCGAGATCGGGTCGAGCACGACGTTCTCCAGCACCGTGCCGAAGCGCTCGGTGGTGGCGTAGATCTCCGGCTCGGCATCGCGCGAGAGGCGGATGGTCTTGGCGTAGCAGCCGCCCTCGAAATTGAAGACGCCCTTGCCCGACCAGCCATGCTCGTCATCGCCGAGCAAGGTGCGGCTGGGATCGGCCGAGAGCGTGGTCTTGCCGGTGCCCGAGAGGCCGAAGAAGACGGCAACGTCGTTCTCCGAGGCGGCATTGGCCGAGCAATGCATCGGCATGACGCCAGCGCCCGGCAAGGTGAAATTGAGATAGGTGAAGACCGACTTCTTCATCTCGCCGGCATAGGAGGTGCCCCCGATCAGCACGATCCTGCGGGTGAAGTCGATGGCGATCACGGTCTCGCTGCGGCAGCCATGGCGGGCCGGATCGGCCTTGAAGCTCGGCAGGTCGACGATGGTCAGATCCGGGACATAGGAGGCGAGCTCCTCGACATCGGGACGGATCAGCAGGTTGCGGATGAAGAGCGAGTGCCAGGCATATTCGGTGAAGACGCGGGCCTTGACGCGATGGGCCGGGTCGGCGCCGCCATGGAGATCCTGCGCGAAGAGCTCCTTGCCCTCGGCATGGGCGAGGAAATCGGCCAGGAGCGTGTCGAACTGCGCCGTCGAGATGGCACCGTTGTTCTCCCACCAGACGGCGTCCTCGGTGGTGGCGTCGCGGACGACGAACTTGTCCTTGGGCGAGCGGCCGGTATGGATGCCGGTGTCGGCCCGCAGCGCGCCGCCGCGGGCGAGTTCGGTCTCGCCGCGTTTGAGCGATTCCTCGTAGAGCCGCGGCGCCTCGAGGTTCCAGGATACGGCCTTGAGCTTGCGGAAGCCGAACTTGTCGGCCCCGTGCGCCGCGTTGAAATGACCGATGGTCTCCACTGAATTCCTCCCGAGACGCCGCCCGCCTGTCGCGGACGCTCTAGTTCTGTGAAGCGCGCGAGCCTCCGGCCCGCGCGAACGAGATGGGGTGCAAGAGTTCGGACGGCTCTTTAGGGCCATGATGACGCCGGCTCAAGTCAGGGGGAAGCCCGGCGGCCGACGAAAACGAGCTAAATCGTTTGAATGATTGAAGCCGCCCGCCGCCTCAGGCAGCCTCGCGCGCCTTGGCCGCCAGTGCGACGAGCGTCGCCCTGAGCGGCCCCGGCCCGTCGACCGGCGCGTCGAAGGGCAGGCGCAGCACGACATCGCCCAGCGCGAGGTCGAGACCGTCGGGATCGAGCCCGGTGATGCGCCAGGCGCCGTCGGGAGCGCCGAGCAGCACCGTCGCGTAGAGCCTGACCGCGTCGGCATGGTCGGCGTTCATATGCGCCACCGCCCCCTCCTCGGCAGCGGCGAGCGCCCGCGCCGCCGCGGCATCGCTGAGGATATCGGCCGGCGCCGGTTCATAGGCCCGGCCGAAGCCACCGTTCAGGCTCGCGCCCTCGACCGTCAGGGCGAAGAAGGAGAAATCCGGGAAATCGACATAGAGCGCCGCCTTGGGCTGACGGGCGAGGAAGCGGCGGCGGATGCGCGCGCCGTCCTCACCCTCGCGCTCGATGCGCCGGGCCCGGACGCGCAGGCTGATCCGGGGATGGGCGAGCGGATCGCCCTTGCCGCCGGGCGCGATCAGGAGCGAGGCGCGCGGATCGGCGAGCAGATTGGCGGTATGGCCCGACAGCGTCGAGATCAGGATCAGCGGCGTGCCGTCGGCGTCGGTTGCGAGACTTGTCAGGCTGGCGAAGGGATGACCGTCGCCCGACAGGGTCGCGAGCGCGGCGTGGCGGGCGCTGCGCAGCAGCCCGCGCGCGAGGCCGCGCGCCGTCTCGTCCATCGGCCGGATCGGGTCCTGCTTCGGTTTTTCGGGAGTCTCCGGCATGAAATCCTCGGGAACCTCTGGGAGTTTCAGGTCTTTTTCAGGCGGGGACGTAGCGAAACCGTCACGCCCCCGCTAGATTGCGGCCATGGTTTAGCCGCTCTCTCGCGAGAGTGGACCCTCCATTGCAACGCGGCGAAGAGACGTAAAGCCCATGCCAACCATTGCGCTGGTCGATGACGACCGCAACATCCTGACCTCGGTCTCCATTGCGCTGGAAGCCGAAGGCTACCGGATCCTGACCTATACGGACGGGGCGTCGGCGCTCGACGGACTGAAGCAGAACCCACCGGACCTCGCCATCTTCGACATCAAGATGCCGCGCATGGACGGAATGGAGCTGCTGCGCCGGCTGCGCCAGAAATCCGACCTGCCGGTGATCTTCCTGACCTCGAAGGACGAGGAGATCGACGAGCTCTTCGGCCTGAAGATGGGCGCCGACGATTTCATCCGGAAGCCGTTCTCGCAGCGCCTCCTGGTCGAGCGCGTCAAGGCGATCCTGCGCCGCGCCGGCGCCAAGGACGTCAGCGCCCCGGCGCGTCCGGAGGACGCCAAGGCACTCGAGCGCGGCCAGCTGCGCATGGACCCGGAGCGCCATACCTGCACCTGGAAGAACGAGCCGGTGACGCTGACGGTCACCGAATTCCTGATCCTGCAGTCGCTGGCGCAACGGCCGGGCGTGGTGAAAAGCCGCAACGCCCTGATGGACGCGGCCTATGACGACGAGGTCTATGTCGACGACCGGACCATCGACAGCCACATCAAGCGGCTGCGCAAGAAGTTCAATCAGGTCGATGTCGATTTCGACATGATCGAGACGCTGTACGGCGTCGGCTACCGCTTCAAGGAGATGTGAGGACCACATCGTCGCCTTGACCTGCTGCAAGAGCCGGATGAAGAGCGAGGGCGGGATTCCTGTGAAAAACCGGGATCCACTTTTCCGCATCCTGCTCTAAGGACCGTTCAACGCCTCGTCGAACCGGGACGCATCACGCATGGCGACGATTGAACAGGACAGACCGCGGATCGAAGGGAGCCAGGGGCGCCCGGCATTGCGGCGCCGTCTGATGCTGTTCGGGCGGCATGCGCTGCGCGCCGTCTCCTCGCGCGCCGCCTCCAGCCTGACGCGGCGCATCGTCGTCCTCAACCTCGCCGGGCTGGTCGCGCTCCTGCTCGGCTTCCTCTATCTCAACCAGTTCCGCGAGGGGCTGATCGAATCCCGCGTCCAGAGCCTGTTGACGCAGGGCGAGATCATCGCCGGCGCGATCGCCGCCTCGGCGACGGTCGAGACAGACGCGATCACCATCGATCCCGACAAGCTGCTGCAGCTCCAGGCCGGCGAGAGCGCCGGCATCGCCGAGGACCCGCTCGATTTCTCGATCAATCCCGAGAAGGTCGCGCCGCTGCTGCGCCGGCTGGTGACGCCGACCAAGACCCGCGCCCGGGTTTATGACAAGGACGGCATGCTGACGCTGGATTCGCGCAACCTCTATTCGCGCGGCGATGTGCTCCGGCTCGACCTGCCGCGGCTCGGCGAGCCCGACGAGCCGCCGCTGCTCGAGCGGACCTGGAACATGCTGCGCAACCGGCTCGGCCGCGCCGATGTCCCGGCCTATGACGATTTCGCCAATGCCAACGGCAAGTCCTATCCGGAGGTCGCGCGCGCGCTGAACGGGGTGCCGGCGAGCGTCGTGCGGGTCAACACCCGCGGGCAGACGATCGTCTCGGTCGCCGTGCCGGTGCAGCGCTTCCGCTCGGTGCGCGGCGCGCTGCTGCTCTCGACCCAGGGCGGCGACATCGACGGGATCATCGCCGGCGAGCGCTACGCGATCTTCCAGGTCTTCGCCGTCGCCGCCGGTGTGATGATCGTGCTCTCGGTGCTGCTCGCCGGCACCATCGCCGAGCCGATCCGCAAGCTCGCCGACGCGGCGCAGCGCGTGCGCAAGGGCGTGAAGTCGCGCGAGGAGATTCCCGATTTCTCCAGCCGCCATGACGAGATCGGCCATCTCTCCGGCTCGCTGCGCGACATGACCAAGGCGCTCTACAACCGCATCGAGGCGATCGAGAGCTTCGCCGCGGACGTCGCCCATGAGCTCAAGAACCCGCTCACATCGCTGCGCAGCGCGGTCGAGACCTTGCCGCGGGCCAAGAACGACGATTCGCGTGGACGCCTTCTCGCCGTGATCCAGCACGATGTCAGGCGCCTCGACCGGCTGATCTCCGACATCTCCGACGCCTCGCGGCTCGACGCCGAGCTGGCGCGCAACGATGCGGCCCCCGTCGACATGGCGCAGGTGCTGGAGGCCGTGGTCACGCTGCAGAACCAATTGCGCCGGGAGGGGCAGCCCGGGATCGAGCTCTCCGTCGAGCGGCGCGGGCAACGGCCGGGCGGGCGCAACGACTTCCTGGTGATGGGGCACGATTCCCGGCTCGGCCAGGTCATGGTCAACCTGATCGACAATGCCCGCTCGTTCTCGCAGCCCGACAAATCTGTACGCGTCATACTGTCGCGCGTCGGCCCGGACGTGCTGATCAGCGTCGAGGATGACGGCCCGGGCATCCCGCCGCATGCGATCGAGCGCATCTTCGAGCGCTTCTACACCGACCGCCCGGACGAGGGCTTCGGGCAGAATTCCGGCCTCGGCCTGTCGATCTCGCGCCAGATCATCGAGGCGCATCGCGGCGGCATCCGGGCCGAGAACCGGCTCGACCGATCGAACGGGGAGGATGAGCCACGCCGGCTCGGCGCCCGCTTCGTCGTGCGGCTGCCCGCCGTGCAGCACGCCGTCTGATGCAATGAGCGGAGCGGAGCCGGGCGAGACCGCGGAGCGCGTGCATGCCAGCGCAGTCGCCATCGGCGAGGCCGGCGTGCTCATTCGCGGCGCGTCCGGGGCCGGAAAATCGACATTGGCGCTGGCCTTGATCGGACTGGCGAAGCAGGAGGGGCTCTTCGCCCGGCTGGTCGCCGACGACCGGACGGCGCTCACAGTGCGTGGCGACCGGGTGGTCGCCCGCCCCGTCGCGCCGCTCGAAGGGCTCGTCGAGCGGCGCGGGCTCGGCCTGACGCCGGAGCCGCATCTGCCGGCCGCGGTGATCCGGCTCGTGGTCGATTGCAGCGGCGAGGAGCCCGACCGAATGCCCGAGCCCGAAGCGCTGGTCGAGCGGCTCGCCGGCATCGACCTGCCGCGCCTGACCGTCAAGGGCCGCGCCGGTGACGAGCGCCTCGTCATGACGGCGCTCAGGCTCTTCCTCAGCGAGGCCTGAGCCTCGTTTTCGACAAGATTCGGGCAAGCCGTCTTGCCTATCCTTCGCGCCTGCCGCATAAACCGCGACCTTGTCCGGGCGCCTTCCAAGCGCCCTCCGGTGCGATAGTGAATGATCGGACTCGTCCTCGTGACGCATGGGCATCTGGCGACCGAGTTCCGCTCAGCGCTCGAACATGTCGTCGGACCCCAGCAGAACCTCGCCACCATCGCCATCGCCCCCGATGACGACATGGAGGGCCGCCGGCGCGACATCATCGCGGCGGTCGAGGCCGTCGAGACCGGCAGGGGCGTGATCGTGCTCACCGACATGTTCGGCGGCACGCCCTCCAACCTGGCGATCTCGGTGATGGAGCCCGGGCGGATCGACGTCGTCGCCGGCATCAACCTGCCGATGCTGATCAAGCTCGCCAGCGTGCGCGAGGAGAAGACCCTCGACGAGGCCGTGACCAGCGCGCAGGATGCGGGCCGGAAATACATCACGGTCGCCAGCCGGGTGCTGGCGGGCAAATGAGGGCGGACGGCCACGTGGACGAGATGCGCGAGGACGATGGCGACTGCCCCGAGCCGGTGATCCCCAACGGCGCGCTCTATTGCGAATTGCCGATCGTCAACAAGAAGGGGCTGCACGCCCGCGCCACGGCGAAGTTCGTGCAATGCGCCGCGAATTTCGACGCCGACATCACGGTGACGCGCTGCGGCGAGACCGTCGGCGCGACCTCGATCATGGGCATCCTGACGCTGGGGGCCGGCATCGGCTCGACCATCACCGTGGTGGCCAAGGGCCGCGAGGCGCATGACGCGCTGAAGGCGCTCGAAGCGCTCGTCGCCGACAAGTTCGGCGAGGGGGAGTAGGCGCTCTCCGTCATTCCCGGACGCAGCGTGGCGCAGATCCGGGAATCTCTTTTGAGAAGAGGCGCCGATCCTGCGCCTCATGGCCATGAGATGCTCGGGTCAAGCCCGAGCATGACGGGTTTTCTCATGCTCAGGGCGGACACATAAAGACATCTTTATATCTTTGATTGCGTTCCGCGGCTGGCGCTGCTAGAGAGCCGGCGCCATTCGAGACACTCGCATTTAGTGGAGCAGCCCCGTGTCGAAGACCGATTACGTCGTCAAGGACATCAGCCTCGCGGATTACGGCCGCAAGGAAATCAACATGGCCCAGGACGAGATGCCGGGCCTGATGGCGATCCGCGCCGAGCACAAGGGCAAGGCTCCGCTCAAGGGCGCGCGCATCGCCGGCTGCCTGCACATGACCATCCAGACCGCCGTGCTGATCGAGACGCTGACTGCCCTCGGCGCCGACGTGCGCTGGTCGTCCTGCAACATCTTCTCGACCCAGGACCACGCCGCGGCCGCGATCGCCGCGAGCGGCGTGCCGGTCTTCGCGATCAAGGGCGAGAGCCTGGAGGAGTACTGGGAGTACGTCCTCAAGACCGCGACCTGGGGCGATGGCGGCACGCCCAACATGATCCTGGACGACGGCGGCGACCTGACCATGCTGATCATCCTCGGCGCCGAGGCGGAAACCGGCAAGGCCGAGTTCCTCGACAAGCCGGGCAATGAGGAAGAGACCATCTTCTTCAAGCTGATCAAGCGCCAGCTCAAGGACAATCCGGGCTGGTTCACCAAGACCCGCGCCGCGATCAAGGGCGTCTCGGAAGAGACCACCACCGGCGTGCACCGCCTCTACGAGCTCGCCAAGGCGAACCGCCTGCCCTTCCCGGCGATCAACGTCAACGACTCGGTCACCAAGTCGAAATTCGACAACCTCTATGGCTGCCGTGAATCGCTGGTGGACGCCATCCGCCGCGGCACCGACGTGATGATGTCGGGCAAGGTCGCGGTCGTCGCCGGCTATGGCGACGTCGGCAAGGGCTCGGCCGCCTCGCTGCGCCAGGCCGGCTGCCGCGTGCTCGTCACCGAGATCGACCCGATCTGCGCCCTGCAGGCGGCGATGGAGGGCTACGAGGTCGTGACCATGGAAGACGCTGCGCCGCGCGCCGACATCTTCTGCACCGCGACCGGCAATCTCGACGTGATCACCGTCGAGCACATGCGTTCGATGAAGCATCGCGCCATCGTCTGCAATATCGGCCATTTCGACTCGGAGATTCAGGTCGCCGGCCTGAAGAACTTCAAGTGGGACAACGTCAAGCCGCAGGTCGACGAGATCGAGTTCCCCGACGGCAAGCGCATCATCCTGCTCTCGGAAGGCCGCCTGGTGAATCTCGGCAACGCGACGGGTCACCCCTCCTTCGTGATGTCCTGCTCATTCTCGAACCAGACGCTGGCCCAGATCGAGCTCTGGAACCACCACAGCAAGTACGAGAACAAGGTCTACACCCTGCCCAAGCATCTCGACGAGAAGGTCGCCGCGCTGCATCTCGCCAAGGTCGGCGCCAGGCTGACCGTGCTCAACGATGCCCAGGCCAAGTATATCGGCGTGGCGCAGACCGGGCCGTTCAAGCCGGAGCTTTACCGCTACTGACACTCCGGCACGGCCGAAATCGACAAGCCCGGCGCTCGCGCCGGGCTTTTTTCATGAGCCGGGCGCCAGAAGCCAGCGCACAGGCCTACTACTAATAGATGCAGAATGCATCTCAGCCTCAACTTGTTGATTTCTTCGCGCGGATTGCCCTGCAACTCCGATTTTCTACTCATTTACCCGCCATTAAGCACTTCCTGCCGGACTCCCACGGTGAGTAGAGTGGGGCTGATTCGGGCGCCAGGCACAGGCGCGGGCCCCGGCTATGCTCACCTTGGGTTGCGGCGGTGGTGTGGGTTGCGTCCGATCCGGACAGCGGCGGCTCGACCGATTCCGGCGCAGCAGCTCAGTGCGGCCGACCGCAGACATAAATGACGGAAGCAGGATGAAACGGGCGGCGCGAAGAGGACGAAACGGCGGCGCAGGACGCCATCTCGCGCTGCTGCCCGGCTTCGCCATCGGCGGCACAGCCCTGCCTGCCCGCGCCGAGACGGATTTCCTCGCTTCGCTGCAGCTCGACACGCTGAGCGCCGGCAGCCTTTCGGCGATCCTCACCGGGCTCGTCGTCTTCGCGGCGACGACCTCGATCGTCTATGTGCGCGAGCGCGGGCGCTGGCAGCGCCGCGAGGCCGAACTCGCCAGCGAGCTGGAAGCGGCGCGCGGCCATCAGGATCGGCTCGCAGCCTTGCTCGCGGCGGACCCTCAGGTCGTGGTGAGCTGGAGCGGCCAGAATGCCGAGCCGGTCTTCGAGGGCGATAGCGGCTTCCTCGGCGCGCCCGGCGCGACGCTGGCCCTGGCCTATGGCAGCTGGGCGCCGCCGGCCGACGCCAAAAAGCTGGAGCTGGCGACGGACGCGCTGAAGGAGCGCGGCGAGGCCTTCGGCTTCACGCTCCGCAGCCGCTCCGGGCCGTTCATCGATGTCGAAGGCCGCCCGGTCGCCGGCCGCGCCGTGATCCGCTTCCGCGAGGTCAGCGGCGAACGCGCCCGGCTGATGGCGCTGCAAAGCGAATTCGACCGGGTGACGGCCGACCACGCGACGCTGTCGGCCCTGCTCTCGGCCCTGCCCCAGCCGGTCTGGACCCGGGCGCCGGATGGCCGGCTGAACTGGGCCAATGCCGCCTATGCGCGCGCCGTCGAGGCGCCGGCGGGACCCGAGGCCGTGAAGGGCGGCGTCGAGCTCCTCGACCGCAGCGAACGCGAGAGCGCGGCACGCGCCCGCGACGAGGGCCGCGCCTTCGCGATGCGGGCGCCGGCCGTCGTCGCCGGCCAGCGTCACACGCTCGACATCCTCGAAGTCCCGACGCCGACCGGTTATGCCGGGATCGCGACCGACATGAGCGAGCTGGAGGCGGTCCGCGCCGATCTGCAGCGCCAGATGGACGCGCATGTGCGCACGCTCGACCGGCTGAAGACGGCGGTCGCCGTGTTCGACGCCTCGCAGCGGCTGGTCTATTGCAATCCCGGCTTCGAGACGCTGTGGTCGCTCGATCCCGCCTTCCTAGAAGGCCAGCCGAGCGATGGCGAGATCCTCGACCGGCTGCGCGCCGAGCGCCGCCTCCCCGAGCTCGGCGACTACCGCGCCTGGAAGGCGGACGTGCAAGCCGCCTATGCCAGCCTGCGCGCCAGCGAGGACTGGTGGTTCCTGCCGGACGGGCGCACGATCCATGTCGTCTCCAGCCCCAACCCGCAAGGCGGCGTGACCTATCTCTTCGACGACGTGACCGAGCGCTTCACGCTCGAATCGCGCTTCAACGCGCTCTCGCGGACGCAGCGCGAGACGCTGGATTCGCTGCGCGAGGGCGTCGCGGTGTTCGGGTCCGACGGGCGACTCAAGCTTTCCAACCCGGCCTTCGCCCAGGCCTGGAAGATTCAGGCCGATCTCGCCAGCGCGGCGCCGCATATCGACGAGGTGGTGCGGCTGTGCCGGCCGCTCTATCCCGACGACGCGGTCTGGACCGAGCTGCACAGCGTCGTCACCGGCGTGCGCGACGCACGCGAGGATTATGGCTGCCGGATGGAGCGCCGCGACGGCTCGGTGCTCGACTGCGCCGCGGCGCCGCTACCGGACGGGGCGACGCTGATCACCTTCGCCGACGTCACCGCCAGCGTGAATGTCGAGCGCGCGCTGACCGAGAAGAACGAGGCGCTGGAAAAGGTCTCGCGCCTGCGCGAGGATTTCGTGCACCACGTCTCCTACGAGCTGCGCTCGCCGCTGACCAACATCATCGGCTTCGCGCAGCTTCTCGGCGCCGAGACGATCGGCGCGCTCAACGAGAAGCAGCGCGACTACACCTCCCATATCGTCCGCTCCTCGGGCGCGCTGCTCGCCATCATCAACGACATCCTCGACCTCGCCTCGATCGACAACGGCGCCCTGGCACTCGAATTCCAGGAGGTCGACGTCGCCGAAACGATCGCGCAGGCGGTCGAGGGGCTGCACGACCGGCTGACCGACAGCAAGCTGACGCTGAAGGTCGAGATCGCGCCGCAGACCGGGCCGCTGCGCGCCGACGGCAAGCGCCTGCGCCAGGTCCTGTTCAACCTGATCTCGAACGCGATCGGCTTCTCGACGCCGGGCCAGACCGTCCAGGTCACCGCCGGCCGCAGCGGCAGCGATGTCCGCATCACCGTGGCCGACGAGGGCCGAGGCATCCCGGCCGAGGTCAAGGAAAAGGTCTTCGACCGGTTCGAGAGCCATTCGCTCGGCTCCAAGCATCGCGGCGTCGGGCTCGGGCTGTCGATGGTGCGCTCGATCGTCGAGCTGCATGGCGGGCATGTCGAGCTCGATTCGGCGCCCGGTCGCGGCACGCGCGTCACCGCCGTGTTTCCGTCGGAGGGCATGCCGCTCTCGGATGCGGCGGAATGACGGAAGAGACAGCGAGGGCCGACGGGCATCGCGTCGCGCTGCCTGACGAGGCCGCGACGGAACGGCTCGGCCGCGATATCGCCGCGATCCTGAAACCCGGCGACATCGTCGCGCTCTCCGGCCATCTCGGCGCCGGCAAGTCGCTGCTGGCGCGCGCCATCCTGCGCGAGCTCGCCGACGATCCGGCGCTCGAGGCGCCGAGCCCGACCTTCACGCTGGTACAGAGCTACGAGACGCCGCGCGGCGGCGTGATCCACGCCGATCTCTACCGCGTGCGCTCGCCCGACGAGCTCGACGATATCGGGCTGATCGAGGATCTCGACCGCGGGATCACGCTGGTCGAATGGCCGGACCGGGCCGGGACGCGGCTGCCGGCCGGCCGGCGGCTCGACATCGTGCTGGAGGTCGACCCGAAGGCGCCGGAGACCGGGCGCATCGCCCATCTCACCGGCGGCGTGCTCTGGCGCGCGCGGCTCGCCATCGCCATCGCGACGCGTCGGCTCGTCGATGCGGCGGGCTGGGGCGATGCGAGGCGCGACTTCATGCTCGGCGACGCCTCGACCCGCGCCTATGAGCGGCTGACGCGCGCGGACGGGCAAAGCGCCATCCTGATGATCTCGCCGCCGCGCCCGGACGGGCCGGCGATCCGCCTCGGCAAATCCTATAGCGCCATCGCGCATCTGGCCGAGACGGTCGACGCCTTCGTCGCGATGGACCGCGGTCTGCGCTCGCTGAGCTATTCCGCCCCCGAGATCCTGGCGCAGGACCTCTCGACCGGCCTGCTGCTGATCGAGGACCTCGGCGACCAGGGCGTGATCGGCGAGGACGGCCCGATCCCGGAGCGCTACGAGGCGGCGGCCCGGCTGCTCGCCGACCTGCATCGCCATACGCTGCCGACGATCCTGCCGGTGGCGGAGGCGCGCGACCATGTCGTGCCCGACTATGATCGCGGCGCGCTCGCGATCGAGACCGAGCTGGTGCTGGAATGGTATGCCCCTCACATCGCGGGCGTGACCTTGCCGGCCGTGACGCAGGCCGAGTTCAGCCGGATCTGGGGCCGGCTCTTCGACGAAATCCTGGACGCGCCCTGGACCTGGACGCTGCGCGACTTCCATTCGCCCAACCTGATCTGGCTGCCGGAGCGCGCGGGCCATGCCCGGCTCGGGCTGATCGATTTCCAGGACGCGGTGCTCGGCCACCCGGCCTATGACCTGGTCTCGCTCGGGCAGGATGCCCGCGTCGACGTGCCGGCCGCGCTCGAACTCAGGCTGCTCGCAGCCTATGGCGCCGCGCGGCGTGCGGCCGATGACGGGTTCGACCTCGCGGTTTTCGCCCGCGCCTATGCGATCCTCGGCGCGCAGCGCAATACCAAGATCGCCGGCATCTTCGCCCGCCTCGACAAGCGCGACGGCAAGCCGGCCTATCTCAAGCATCTGCCGCGCATCGAAGCCTATTTGCGCCGCAACCTCGAGCATCCGGCCCTGGCGGAGCTGAAGGCCTGGTACCAGGCGCATCTGCCGAAGCTGTTCGAGGTGGATTGACGCCTTTGCCTGCCGTCATGCTCGGACTCGACCCGAGCATCTCATGACGAGAAGGTGCTGCCGCCATGCCGGAGATTCTCGGGTCTGCACTTCGCTTCGCCCGAGGATGACGCGCAAGACATGGATGGCCGGGACAAGCCCGGCCATGACGCGCTATGGATCGCGCAGGTTCACCATGCTCAGGAGATTCGCGTGACTGAGACCGGCTCGCGGCCGATCCGCCGGGCGATGGTGCTGGCGGCCGGGCTCGGCCAGCGCATGCGCCCGATCACCGACACGCTGCCCAAGCCGCTGGTGAAGATCGGCGGCAAGGCGATGCTCGACCATGCGCTCGACCGGCTGGCGGAAGCGGGCGTCGAGCAGGCGGTCGTCAATGTCCACCATCTCGCCGGGCAGATCGAGGCGCATGTCGCCGGGCGCGAGCAGCCGCGCGTGACGATCTCCGACGAGCGGGCGCAGCTCCTCGAAACCGGCGGCGGCGTGAAGAAGGCGCTGCCGCTGCTCGGCGAGGCGCCGTTCTTCCATGTCAATTCGGACTCGCTGTGGAGCGAGACGGGCACCTCCAACATCGCCGCGATGGCGCAGGCCTGGTCGGCGGCGGAGATGGACATGCTGCTGCTGCTCGCACGGCGCGAGGACAGCATCGGCTTCGACGGGGCGGGCGATTTTGTCCGCGACGAGGCCGGCCGCCTGACCAGGCGCGGCGCGGCGGCGAGCGCGCCGCTCGTTTATGCCGGCGTCGCCATCCTGAAGCCGGACCTGTTCACCGATACGCCCGAGGGGCCGTTCTCGCTCAACCTGCTCTTCGACCGCGCGATCGCGGCAAGGCGGCTGTTCGGCCTGGTGCTGCAGGGCCAATGGCTGCATGTCGGGACGCCCGAGGCGATCGCGCCGGCGGAAATGGCCTTCGCCGCGGCACAGCCGCTCGATGCCTGAACTCAACCTGTTCACGGTTCCGGCCGGCGTCGCCTTCCTCGACGTGCTGGCGGAGGCGTTGCTGGAGGGGCGCTTCGGCCCGGTCCATGTGCCGGACGACCCGGCCGCGATGGCGCGGACCACGCTCTACCTGCCGACGCGGCGCGCGGCGCGCGCCTTCGTCGCCTGCCTGTCGGCAAAGCTCGGCAGCAGGCCGCTGCTGCTGCCGCGCATCGTGCCGCTCGGCGATGTCGACGAGGCCGAGGCCGCGCTGATCGGGGCCCGCGCCTGGGATGAAGACCGCATCGGGCCGATCGACCCGCTCCCGCGCCGCATGGTGCTGACGAAGCTGGTCGACGCCTGGGGCCGGGCGGCGAACCGCAGCCATCTCAAGCTCGATCCATCGGAACCCTCGCTCGTGCCCTCGACGCTGGCCGAGGCCTGGGGACTGGCCGGAGACCTCGCCGCGCTGCTCGACCAGATGCAGACCGAGGATGTGCCGATCGAGCGGCTGGCCGCGCTCGACGCGACGCGCTTCGACCGGATCTGGCAGCTCAATGCCGATTTCCTCGCGATCCTCGGTGAGGCTTGGCCGAGCGTCCTCGCCGCCAGGCGGGCCTGCGACCCGGCGAGCTTCCGCAACCGCATGCTCGAGGCCGAGCGCGCCCGGCTGCTTGCGGGCGCAGCTGCCGGCCCGATCATCGCGGCCGGCTCGACCGGGACGATCCCGGCCACGGCGCGGCTGCTCGCTGCGATCGCGCGGCTGCCGCATGGTGCCGTCATCCTGCCCGATCTCGATCTCGGCCTGGGCGAGGCGGCCTGGCAGGCGATCGCCAGCGAGCCTGCCCCCTCGCATCCGCAGGCGGCGCTGCATCGGCTGCTGCGCACGCTGGAGGCGACGCGCGAGGATGTCCGGCCGCTGGCCGCGCCCGATGCGGCGCGCTCGGCGCGGACAATCCTGCTGCGCGAGGCAATGCTGCCGGCCTCGATGACGGCGCTCTGGGCCGATCTCGGCAGCAGGCTCACGCCGGACGAAGCCGCGGCTGGCTTCGCGGGCCTCACCATCGTCGAGGCCGCGGACGAGCGCGAGGAGGCGCTCGCGGTCGCGCTGGCGCTGCGCGAGACGCTGGAGGAGCCCGGCAGGCACGCCGCGCTGATCACGCCCGACCGGGGGCTCGCCGAGCGCGTCGTGATCGAGCTGCGGCGCTGGGGGATCGAGGCCGACGACTCGGCCGGCCTGCCGCTGGCACGCTGGCCGGCGGGCGCCCTGTTGCGGCTGATCCTCGAGGCAGCACTCGCCGGGATGGCGCCGGCGAGCCTGATCGCGCTGCTGGCGCATCCGCTTTGCCGACTCGGCCTGGCGCGGACGGTCGTGGAGCGGGGCGCGGCGGCACTCGAAATCGGCGCCTGGCGCGGCGAAACCGTCATGCGAGGGCTCCCCGGACTGCGCGCCAGCTTCGCGGCGCTGCCGGAGCTGATGCAGGAGCGCCATGCGCCGTTGCCGCGCAAGCGGCTAGGTCCGGACGATCTCGCCGCAGCCGGCCAGGTTCTCGACGCGCTCGATGCGGCGGTGGCGCCGCTGCTTGCCGCGCTGGAGGCGGCCATGCCGCGCTTCGACGCCATCACGCAAGCCAGCCAGGCGGCGCTCGCGGCCTTCGGACGGACGGAGGACGGCACTGTCCCCGCTCTCGCGGGACCGGACGGCGAGGCGCTTTCCGGCCTGTTCGACCAGATCGTCGGGGGCATCGAGGATGCGCCGGAGGGCGGCCAGGCGCGCGACATCGTCGCGATCCTCGACAGCCTGCTGTCCGAGACGGTGGTCCGCCGCAGCGGGGCCGGCCATCCGCGCGTCAGGATCTGGGGCCTGCTCGAAGCGCGCCTGCTCGAAGCCGACCATGTCGTGCTCGGCGGCTTGATCGAGGGTATCTGGCCGCCGGAGGCCAGCACCGATTCCTTCCTGAACCGGCCGATGCGGACCGAACTCGGCCTGACGCCGCCCGAGCGGCGGATCGGCCAGACCGCGCATGATTTCGTGCAGGGCGCGATGGCGCCGCGCGTGACCCTGACCCGGGCCCGCAAGGCCGGCGAGGCCGAGACCATCGCCTCGCGCTTCTGGCAGCGGCTCAAGGCGGTGACGCCCAACGAGGTCTGGGCCAGGGCGGAAGAGGCGGGCACCCGCCTGACCCGGCTCGCCGCGCTGCTGAGCGCGCCCGCCCCGGCAAGGCCGATCGCCCGGCCGGCGCCACGACCGGCGCGGCACCTGCAGCCGACCGCGCTCAGCGTCACCGAGGTCGAGACGCTCTATCGCGACCCCTACCAGATCTTCGCCCGCAAGATCCTCAAGCTCGACGCCCTGCCCGAGCTCGTCGCCGACCCGAGCGCCAGCGATCGCGGCAACCTGCTGCACGAGATCGTCGCGACATTCGCCGAAACCTATCCGGAAGAGCTGCCGGCCGACGCGCTCGCCCGGCTGATCGCGATCGGGGAGCGCCTGTTCCGCGAGTTCGAGGCGATGCCGGAGGTGCGCGCCTTCTGGTGGCCGCGCTTCCTGGTCACGGCCGGCCATTTCACCGGCTGGGAGGAGCGCCGGCGCGGCGAGCTTTCCCGCGTCGCGGTCGAGCGCAGCACCGGCGCGCGCTTCACTCTGGCAGACGGCACGACTTTCGGCCTCAGCGGCCGGGCGGACCGGGTCGAGGTGACGCGGCTGCCTTCGCTCAGGATCATCGACTTCAAGACCGGGGCGCCGCCGAGCAAGGCGCAGGTCGAGAAGGGCTTTGCGCCGCAGCTGACGCTGGAGGCCGAGCTCGCGGCGCGCGCGGGTTTTCGCGACATGATCGGGCCGACGCCGGTCGAGGCCGTGCTCTATCTCAAGCTGCATCACGAGGCGAAAAGCTGGAGCGCCGCCAAGCCGCTCGCCTTCGCCGGGGGTTCGCTGGCCGATGTCGCGGCCGAGCATCTCGAACGGCTGCTGGCGCATCTCGACGCGCTGCGCAGCGGCCGCGAGGCCTATCTCTCGCGGCGCGCGCCCGACTACATCAAATATGCCAGCCCCTATGACCAGCTCGCCCGGGTGAAGGAATGGTCGGCGGCGCCGGGCGGCGGCGAGCTGGGGGACGAGGCATGAAGCCGGGCTGGATCGTCCCGCCCCTGACCAACCAGCGCCAGGCGTTGGCGGCGCAACCCGATCTCAGCGCCTGGGTCTCGGCCAATGCCGGTTCGGGCAAGACCCATGTGCTGGTCAACCGCGTGCTGCGGCTCCTGCTCGACGGCGTCGCGCCCAGCCGGATGCTCTGCATCACCTATACCAAGGCCGCCGCGGCCAATATGGCCAACCGGGTGTTCAGGGCGCTCAGCGCCTGGGCGACGATGCCGGACGAGGTGCTGTCAGCGGCGCTGCAGGTCCTGACCGGCGCGCCCGCCACGCCGCCACAGCGCGCCCGCGCGCGCCGGCTGTTCGCCGAGGCGCTGGAGACGCCGGGCGGGCTCAGGATCGAGACCATCCACGCCTTCTGCACGCGCGTGCTGCAGGCGACGCCGTTCGAGGCGAATGTGCCGCCGCGCTTCGAGGTCGCCGACGATCTCGCCCAGGCCGAACTGCTGCGCGACGCGCGGCGCGACTTGCTGGCCATGGTCGCAGCCGAGCCGGAGGGCGACGAGGGGCGGGCGCTCGAGCTGCTCGCCCGCCAGGCGGCGCAGGACACGTTCGACGCGATGATGCAGGAGGCCCTGCGCCAGCGCGCCCTGTTCAGCGACGCCGATGGCCGCCCCCGCTCGGCCGGCGAGATGCGCGGCGGCATCGCGGCCTTTCTCGGCATCGCGCCGGATCTGCAGCCGGACGAGGTCGTCGCGGCGTTCCGGCGCGATCTCGCCGCCCTGCCGGGGCTCATGGCCCTGATCGCCGCGTTCGAGGCCGGCAGCGCGACGCGGCAGGCCTTCGCCGCGACATTGCGGGTTATCACTGCGTCTGACCATCAGGGCGACCCGATCGCGCTCTGCCGCGCCGGCTTCATCACGGCCGAGGGCACGGTCAACGCCAATATCCGGGGCAAGGGCAAGTCCGAGCTCGATCCGGGGCTGATGGCGGTGCTCGACGACCTGGCCGGGCTCCTGCTCGGCGCGCTCGACCGGCTCAACGCCATCACGGTGCGCAACCGCAGCGCCGCGCTGGCGCTCCTGGTGACGCGCATGCTCGCCTCCTATCGGCGGCTGAAGAGCGAGCGCTCGCTGCTCGACTATGACGACCTGATCGCCAGGACGCGCTCGCTGCTGGCGCGCATCGACGCCGCCTGGGTGCTCTACAAGCTCGATGCCGGGATCGACCATATCCTGCTCGACGAGGCGCAGGACACGAGCGAGGCGCAATGGGCGATCCTGGGCGCGCTCGCCGACGAGTTCACGGCGGGAGAAGGCTCGCGGTCCGAAAGCGAGAGGCCGCGCACGATCTTCGTCGTCGGCGACGAGAAGCAGTCGATCTACGGCTTCCAGGGCGCGGCGCCGCGCGCCTTCGGCGAGGAGCGGGCCCGGCTCGGACAACGTATCGCCGCGGCCGAGCTCAGGTTCGAGGCGGTGAGCCTCAACACCTCCTTCCGTTCCGCACCCGAGATCATGCAGGCGGTCGATGCCGTCTTCGCCCTACCCGAGCATGCGCGCGGGCTGGTCTTCGACGGCGCGGCGCGTCCGGAGATCCACGACACGGTGCGCCGGAGCGAGCCCGGCACCGTCGATCTCTGGCCGCTCGCCGCCGACGACCAGGGCGAGCCGCCAGACGCCTGGACGACACCGGTCGACGCGCCCGAACGGCGCAGCGGCACCGTCAAGCTCGCCGCCCGGATCGCGGAGACCTTGGCAGCCTGGACGCGGTCCCGCCGCGACGATCTCGGGCGGGTCTTCGCACCGGGCGACGTGATGATCCTGCTACGCCAGCGCGGCCCGCTCTTCGAGGCGATCGTCAAGGCGCTGAAGGATGCCGGGGTGCCGGTGACCGGGCGCGACCGGCTGAGCCTGGCCGAGCATCCGGCGGTGGAGGACCTCGTGGTGCTGGGCCGCGCCCTGCTGCTGCCCGATGACGACCTCGCGCTCGCGACGGCGCTGAAGACGCCGCTGATCGGCCTCGACGACGACGACCTGATGCGCTTCGCGCCGGAGCGGGCGGGCTCGCTGCGTGCTGCGCTCCGCCAGGCCGGAGCGAGCGAGCCGCGCTATGCCGCGATCGAGAGCCGGCTCGCGGCTCTGGGCGAGGAGGCCGGCCGCCGCGGCCCGTTCCGCTTCTTCGCCGACCTGCTCGGGCCGGGAGGCGGCCGCAATCTCGCGCTGGCGCGGCTCGGCGCCGAAGCGGGCGACGCGCTCGACGCCTTCCTCAACGCCGCGCTCGATTATGAGCGCCGCCATGGCCCCTCGCTCGCCGGCTTCCTGCACCACATCGTCGCGGCCGGGACCGAGGTGAAGCGCGACCTCTCGGCCAGCGCCGGCGAGGTCCGCGTCATGACGGTGCATGGCGCCAAGGGCCTGGAGGCGAAGATCGTGATCCTCGCCGATCTCGCGCCCGAGCCTGGCGCCAAGCGCCTGCCGAAAATTCTCGCCGTGGCGCCGCCGCGAGGACGCACCGTGCCGATCTGGCCGCCGGCCAAGGCCGAGGACGCCGCGGCGACACGACAGGCCAAGGCGCAGGTCATCGACCAGCTCGTCGAAGAGCACCACCGGCTGCTTTATGTGGCCCTGACCCGGGCCGAGGACCGGCTGATCGTCTGCGGCGCGCAGGCCAAGGGCGAGGCCCCGGCCGGAAGCTGGTACGCCATGGTCGAGGCCGGGCTCTCCGCGTCGGAAGCCGGCCTGACGGAGATCGCCACGCCAGGCATGGACGGGCCGGTCAGGCGCTTCATGACCTCGGCCGCCGCACCCTCCGGCGAGCCCGAGGCCGACTTCGTCAAGGCGCCTGTCGGCGAGCCCGGCTGGCTGCGCGCCCAGGCTCCCGCCGAGCGCGAGACCTTGCCGCCGCTGAAGCCGTCAAGCGCGCTCAGCGCCGCCGATGCGGCCGAACGCCCCGGCGACGGGCCCTTCCTCGCCGCTGCGGCCCAGGCGGGCCGGCTGGCGCATCTGCTGCTGCAGATGTTGCCGGAGATCGAGCCGCAGGGGCGCGAGACAGCGGCCCGGGCCCTCGCCAGATTGCGCGGTGCCGGCTTGTCCGCGACGCGCCGTGGCGAGATCGTCAGGCAGGCCCTGGCCTTGCTGGATGATACGGCGCTCGCGGCCCTGTTCGCGCCCGGCTCGCTGGCGGAGGTGCCCGTCGCCGGCGAGATCGCGCTGGCCAGCGGCGCAGTGCGCTCGGTCTCCGGCCAGATCGACCGGCTCGCCGTGACCATGGATTCCGTGCTGATCGCCGATTTCAAGACGACGTCGCGCCCGCCGGCCGAGGCCAGCGCGATCCCACCCGCGACGCTCGCCCAGCTCGCGGTCTACCGGGCGCTCATCCGGCAGATCTATCCGGGCCGGCAGGTGCGGGCGCTGGTGATCTATACGGCCGACATGAGGGTGTACGAGCCGGGCGCCGCCGCGCTCGACGCCGTTCTGGCGAATCTCGCGGGGTAGCCCTGCTTCAACGGGATGTGAGCGCGCCTTGACCCGGACGATGCGCGTTCATAGCTTCGCAGGTGAACGCAGCAATGCTGCCAGACGCTTTTGAAAGGCGAACGAGCCATGGCGACGAACAAGGTGACCGATGCGAGCTTCGAGGCCGATGTCCTCAAGTCGAGCGAGCCGGTCGTGGTCGATTTCTGGGCCGAGTGGTGCGGCCCCTGCCGGATGATCGGCCCGGCGCTCGAGGAGATCGCCGGCGAGATGCAGGGCAAGGTCAAGATCGTGAAGATGAATGTCGACGAGAACCAGGCGATTCCGGCCCAGTTCGGCATCCGCTCGATCCCGACCCTGATGCTGTTCAAGGATGGCAAGCTGGCCTCGCAGAAGGTCGGCGCGGCCCCCAAGAGCGATCTCTCGCGCTGGATTTCCGCCGCCGTCTGAGTGCGGCGAGCAGGCCTTGAGACAAGACAGCCCGCCTTCCTTCGGGAAGGCGGGCTTTTTCGCGACTGCTCCACAATCACGTCATCCCGGCCGCAGCGCAGCGGAGCGCCGGGATCCATCATAGGGCGCAGCGCCTTACGATGGATCCCGGGTCGAGCTCCGCTCGCCCGGGATGACGGCGAGCCTGAGGCCAGGCCAGAGCCGTTCCAAGCTGCCCTTGGCAATCAGCCCTTCGAGCGGCCGTCGAGGCTCCAGGCGCCGGCTCCGGCGAAGACCAGGTAGAGGAAGACGAAGCAGTAGAGGATCGCCGCATCGCCGCCATTGAGCAGCGGATACATGCTGCGCGGCGCATGGAACATCCAATAGGCATAGGCCATCTCGCCGGCGAGCACGAAGGCGACCGGCCGGGTCCAGAGCCCGATCAGAATCAGGAGACCGCCGAAGGCCTCGAGGATCGCGCCGAACCAGAACAGCGTGAAGGCCGCCGGCAGGCCGCTGGCGGGCGCCGCCGGGAAGCCGAAGAGCTTCTGCGTGCCATGGGCGATGAAGATCAGCGCCGTGACGATGCGCAGCAGGCCAAGCGCCTGCGGGCTGTAGCGGCTGAGGGAATTGAAGGCTTGCATCCAGGTCTCTTTCTTGCTCGCAATGGCGCAAATCGTCGGCACAGGGCGCGCTCCAGCCGCGTCGCGACGTCGCATCCGCCTGCGGGCGCGACGTTGTCGGCTTTTTGCGGATTTTCAATTCACAAGAACGTTTGCACCGCAACATCGCCCTGAACCACATCGGGCATGGCGAATTTGCCACAAATGCCCGCGATCGCGCGGCACAGGGCGACCGAAACCGGCTTGGCTTAACTACCCCTTAAAAGCGCCATGTTTGACTCCTGTGTGGAAATTCGAGCTTTCGAGGTAAAATGCCCGCGTAACCGGGCTTGAACGGGGCAGAATGAACGACCGGACGAGACGAGGCGGCGAGCGGCGCGAGCCGTCCTTCGAGAGCGGACGCGGCGACAGCCGCGACGATTTCGACCTGCGCCTCTCGGCCGAGGACCGGTCGGTCCGCACTCATCATGCGAGCCATCGCGCGCCTGCCCGAGCGGAGCCACGTGACATGCCCAAACACGAGCGCCGCAATGGCAATGGCGGAGGAAAAGGCCGCGGCCGCGGACGCCGCCGGAGGCGCTCGATCTTCGGCGGCCTGATCTACTGGACCTTCGTGCTCGGGCTCTGGTGCGTCATCGGCGTCGGCGGCCTCGTCGCCTATCACGCCGCGCAATTGCCGCCGATCAACCAGCTCACCGTGCCGAAGCGGCCGCCGAATGTCGCGATCCTCGCGGCCGACGGCTCGCTGCTGGCCAATCGCGGCGAGACCGGCGGGCGCACGATTACGCTCGGCGAGGTGCCGCCCTATCTGCCGAAGGCCTTCGTCGCGATCGAGGACCGGCGCTTCTACGAGCATTTCGGCATCGACCCGATCGGCATCGCGCGCGCCGTCGTGAAGAACGTCACCGGACGGGGCGGCGTGCAGGGCGGATCGACCCTGACGCAGCAGCTCGCCAAGAACCTGTTCCTGACGCAGGAGCGCACCGCCGCCCGCAAGATCCAGGAGGCGATCCTGGCGCTCTGGCTGGAGCAGACCTACAGCAAGGACCAGATTCTCGAGCTCTATCTCAACCGGGTCTATTTCGGCTCCGGCGCCTATGGCGTCGAGGCGGCGGCGCAGCGCTATTTCAACAAATCGGCGCGCTCGGTGACGATTCCCGAGGCGGCGATGCTGGCCGGACTGGTGCAGGCGCCCTCGCGGCTCGCGCCCAATCGCAATCCCGACGCGGCCGAGAAGCGGGCGCAGCTCGTGATCGCGGCGATGGCCGACCAGGGCTTCGTCTCGCAATCGGCGGCGAAATCGGCGCTGGTCACGCCCGCGGAGGCGGCCGAACGCGTCGGCGCCGGTTCGGTCAACTATGCGGCCGACTATGTCATGGACGTGCTCGACGACTTCATCGGCGCGGTCGATGGCGACGTCACCGTGCTGACCACGATCGACCCCAAGCTGCAGTCGCTGGCCGAGACCACGCTGGTCGACGTGCTGGCGGCGCAGGGCGCCAAGCACAATGCCAGCCAGGGCGCGGTCGTCTCGATGGCGCCGGACGGCGCCTTGCGCGCGCTGATCGGCGGGCGCGACTACACCAAGAGCCAGTTCAACCGCGCGACCGCGGCCAAGCGCCAGCCGGGCTCGGCCTTCAAACCCTTCGTCTATCTGACGGCGATCGAGCACGGGCTGACGCCCGACACGATCCGCGAGGATTCGCCGGTCTCGATCAAGGGCTGGCAGCCGGAGAACAACAGCCGGACCTATCGCGGGCCGGTGACGCTGAAGACCGCTTTCGCCTTCTCGCTGAACACGATCGCGGTGAAGCTGAACCAGGAGGTCACGCCGAAGGAGGTCGTGCGCACGGCGCAGCGCCTCGGCATCTCGTCGGGCCTGCAGGCCAATCCGTCGCTGTCGCTCGGCACCTCCGAGGTGACGCCGATCGAGCTGACCTCGGCCTATGCCAGCTTCGCCAATGGCGGGCAGTCGGTGCTGCCCTATGTCATCCGCGAGGTGAAGACGGTGACGGGCAAGGTGGTCTATGCCCGCAAGGCCTCGAATTTCGGCACGGTGGTGCAGCCGCAGCCGCTCTCGATGATGAACGCGATGTTCCACGAGGTGATGGCCGGCGGCTCAGGCAGCAAGGGCAATTTCCCGAACTGGGAGGTCGGCGGCAAATCGGGCACGACGCAGGATTTCCGCGATGCCTGGTTCGTCGGCTTCACCTCGCGGCTGGTGACCTCGGTCTGGGTCGGCAATGACGATAACAGCGCGATGAAGCGGGTCTATGGCAGCGGCTTGCCGCTCGAGGTCTGGGGCAAGTACATGAAGGCCGCCCATGTCGGCCAGCAGCCCTCGCCCCTGCCCGGCGGGCTCTGGCGCAGCGGACCGAAATCGATCTTCGACGACGGCGCGCCGATGGCGAGCGCGCAGCCGCCGCAAGGCGTGCCGGTCCAGCCGGCCGGCTCGGATCGCGCCTGGATTCCGCCGGCGCCGCAGGAGAAGAACTTCCTGGAACGGCTGTTCGGCGGCTGAGGCTCTAGCTGCCGCGCTTGCCGGCCTCGATGTTGTTGCCGTCCGGATCGATCACGAAAGCCGCGTAATAGCGCATCGTCTCGGGCCATTCCTTCGGCCCGCGCGGCCCTGGTCTGCCATTGTCGCGACCGCCCGCCGCCAGCGCGGCGCGATGAAAGGCATCGACCGCCGCGTGATCCGGTGCGGCGAAGGCGAGATGGATCGGGCTCGTCGAGACGCGGTGACCCGCCGTCCAGAAGCTCGGCTCGTCGGTGCCGATCCAGACGAAGGGGATCGGCTCCTGCGCGCTGCGGCCGAGCAGGAAGGAGGACGGGCTGTTGTCGATCGTCTGCAGGCCGAGCGGCGCCGCGACCGCATCGTAGAAGCGCCGCGCCGCTGCGAGGTCGCGCACCCGAAAACCGATATGGTCGAACATTCTCTGCCTCCTGCTCGCATGTCCTCTTATGGACAAGCCGTGACACCTCGGCGGGGTTCCGCAGACCGATTCAGGGCTTGGTCGCACGGATCCGCCGCGAGGCATGGAACAGCACCAGCGCCGCGATACCGAGGACCGACATCACCGCCGGCAAGGGCAGAGCCGAGCTGTGCAGCAGCTTGCCGACCAGCAGCCCGACACAGGCCGAGAACAGCATCTGGCAGAGCCCCGAGAAAGAGGAGGCCGCTCCGGCGCGGTCCGGAAAGGGCATCATCGCCGAGGCCTGGGCCTGCGGCATGGTGAGCCCGACGCCGACAGCATAGAGAGCCCAGGGCACGGTGACGCCGAAGGAGCCGCCAAATCCCCCGGCGACGCAGACGAGCATGGCAAGCCCGCCGGCGGCGAGGCAGGCGACGCCCAGCGCGATGACGCCGTCCATGCCCCGCCTCCCGACGACGCGCTGCGCGATGATCGTGCCGAGGATGAAGCCGAGCACGCCGAAGCCGAAGGACAGGCCATAGTCGCGTGGCGACAGGCCGTAGATGTCGATCAGCACGAAGGACGAGCCCGAGATGAAGGCGAAAAGCCCGCCATAGGCCAGCGCGGTCAGCCCGACATAGGCGCGATAGGCGCGGTTCTGAAGCAGCACACCGAAGCCGCGAAAGATCGCGACCAGCGAGAGCCGTTCGGGCGAGCGGACGCGGATCGTCTCGGGCATGAGCAGGATGATGGCGGCGGCGAGCCCGAGCGCGAAGACCAGCGAGGCGATGAAGGTCGAGCGCCAGCCGAAGGCGTCCTGCAGGATGCCGCCAATGACCGGCGCGACGGCGGGCACGAGACCCATGATCATGCCCATGCGCGCGAGCTCGCGGCCGGCGCGCGGTCCGTCATAGAGGTCGCGGACCATGGCGCGGCCGAGCACGATCGGCCCCGACGCTCCCAGCGCCTGCACGGCGCGCGCGGCGGTCAGCGCCTCGATCGACGATGCGAGCGCACAGGCGAGCGTCGCGACCAGGAACAGCGCCAGCCCGGTCAGGAGCACGGGCCTGCGCCCGAGCCGGTCGGAGAGCGGGCCCCAGAAGATCTGCCCCCCGGCGAAACCGAACAGGAAGGATGAGAGCGTCGCCTGCGCACCGGCGACGTCGGTCTTCATCACGCGGACGATCTCGGGCAGGGAGGGCAAGTAGAAATCGGTCGAGAGCGGTCCGAGCGCCGTCAGCATGGCGAGAACGGCGGTCATCGCCAGCGTGTCGGGGCGGATTTTCATCAGGATCGCCAGTTGCAGCCGAGGGACGCCGCCCTCACCAGCGCTGCGTGTATGAGCGCGCAGGCGTGCTGTCGAGCCTCAGCCGAAGCCGTGAAGGCCGGCGCCATGGCGCTTCAGCCAGGCTTCCGCCTCCTCTGTCCGCGGGCAAAGCTTGTGCGTCAGCGCCCAGAAGCGGTGGGAATGGTTCATTTCCTTGAGATGCGCGACCTCATGCGCCGCGAGGTAGTCGAGCACCAATGGCGGAGCGAGGATCAGCCGCCAGGAGAAGCTGAGATGGCCCTTGGAGGAGCACGAGCCCCAGCGGCTCGTGGTGTCGCGGATGGTGATCTTGCGGGCCGGGATGCCGAGCGTCGCGGTGTGGCGCCTGACGGCGCGCTCCAGATCCTGCAGCGCCGCCCGGCGGAGGAAGTCCTTGACCCGGCGGGACACATGCGCGGCCTCGCCCGCGACCGCGATGATGGCCGAGCCGTCCTTGTCGGTGGCCGCCTGGGTGACGCCGCGAATCCGCGACCAATGCACGATGCGGTGCGGCACGCCGCGAAAGGGCACGACCTGTCCCGGCTCGAACGGCACCGAGAGCGGGCGTTTCGCGAGCCGCGCCGCGATCCAGCCGCCATGTCTCTCGGCGAAGATCCGGCCGGTGAGGAAATCGGCGCGTTCCGGCAGGGTCAGCGTGATCTCGCCGGTCGCCTGCGAGACGCGAAGGGTCATCCGACGCGCCGCCGCCCGCCGCTTGACCGCGACGGAGAACGGCGTGCCGGCATGGACAACCTCGATCCGGTCCGGATCGGGCTGGCGCTTGAACAGGGAGACCCGCATCGCCCGCGATTGTGCTGGATTCGCGGGCCGGGAGGAAGAGCCCTCAGCTCGCGATCTTCAGGGCCTTGCGGGCGGATGCCGCGCTCTCGTCGCGGCGGCCCTTGGCGGCCTCCATGTCGAGGCTGACCATGAAGTCGGAAATGCGCGGGGCGATCTCGGACCGGAAACGCGAGCCGTTGAAGACGCCGTAATGGCCGACGCCCTTCTGCAGGTAATGCACTCGCTTCCCGGCCGGGATATTGGCGCAGAGATCATGCGCGGCCTTGGTCTGGCCGACGCCGGAAATATCGTCGTTCTCGCCCTCGACCGTCATCAGCGCGACGCGGCGAATGGCCTTCAGGTCGACCGGCTTGTCACGGTGCATCATCTCGCCCTTCGGCAGGGCATGCCTGACGAAGACCGTATCGACGGTCTGGAGATAAAACTCCGCCGTCAGGTCCATGACCGCGAGATACTCATCGTAGAAATCGCGATGCTTCTCGGCCGAATCGCCATCGCCGGCGATCAGGTGCTTGAACATCTCGTAATGGGCGGTGACATGGCGGTCGATATTCATCGCCATGAAGCCGGAGAGCTGCATGAAGCCGGGATAGACCTCGCGGAACATGCCGAGATGCGGAAAGGGCACCCGGGTGATGCAGTTGCGGCGGAACCATTCGGTGCCGCGCTCCATCGCGAGCTGGTTCACGGCGGTCGGCGAACGGCGCGTGTCGATCGGCCCGCCCATCAGTGTCATCGAGCGGGGCGCGTCGTCGTCGCCCTCCGCCTCCATGCGGGCGACCGCCGCAATGACCGGCACAGCCGGCTGGCAGACGGCCATGACATGGGTGTCCGGGCCGAGCGTCTGCAGCATCGCGATGACGTAGTCGATATAGTCGTCGAGGTCGAAGGTCCCCTCGCTCAACGGCACGAGGCGAGCGTCGGTCCAGTCGGTGATGTAGACCTCATGTCCCGGCAGGAAAGCCTCGACCGTGCCGCGCAGCAGCGTGGCGTAATGGCCCGACATCGGCGCGACGAGCAGGACCTTGGGCTGCGGCTTGCGCCGGCCGGGGATCTTGCGGTCGAAATAGACCAGCTTGCAGAAGGGCCGCTCCCAGACGACGCGCTCCTCGACGGCGACCTTGACGCCGTTGATCGTGGTCTCGTTCAGATCGAAGGCGGGCTTGCCGTAGCGGCGCGTCATCCGTTCGAACAATTCGCAGGATGCGGCGACGGTGCGGCCCAGCGGCGTATAGGTCAGCGGATTGGCCGGGTTCTTGAACGCCAGATGCAGCGCATCCGACATGCCCCGCGCGGGGCCGACCATCGTATGAACCGCTTCGTAGGCATGGTAGGCGAACGACATGGCAGCCCCATACATGCGGCGACGTCTCCTTCGGTACCGGATGCACCTGATGATGCGCCGCAACAAACAACGCAGCGTAGGTTGATTTTGTTCTCATTCAATCAGGCAAAAGGCTAAGATTCCCCTGCGATGCCCATTTGTCACAGTTTTGCACTGCAAAACCCCTCACTAACTCCGTGCGAGCCGGCGTCATGACGCTTTCCGATCACGTCATCCCCGCACTGGCCCGCTCCAGCCGGCATTTGCGGCTGGACACGCTGGTGCGGCTGCGCTGGCTCGCCATCGCCGGGCAGAGCCTCGCCGTCGCCGGCGTGCATTTCGGCCTCGGCTTCAGCCTGCCCTTCGGCTGGTGCTTCCTGGTCATCGCCGTCTCGGCCTGGCTCAACATTGCGCTGCGCGTCCGCTTTCCGCTCAGCCACCGCCTGCGGGAAGACGCGGCGACGGCGCTGCTCGGCTTCGACATCATCCAGCTCGCCGCCCTGCTCTACCTCACCGGGGGACTGCAGAATCCCTTCGCGATCCTGTTCCTGGCGCCGGTGATGATCTCGGCGACGGCGCTGCCGCCGCAGCGGACCTTGCTGCTCGGCCTGCTGGCGGTCGTGCTGGCGAGCCTGCTCAGCTTCACGCATCTGCCGCTGCCCTGGGCTGGGCCGGGCCGGCCGGTCCTGCCGCCGCAATACCAGGCCGGCAACTGGATCGCGCTGGTGCTCGGGCTCGGCTTCACCGGCATCTATGCCTGGCGCGTCGCCAAGGAAGCGCGCGACCTCTCCGAAGCGCTGGCCGCGACCGAGCTGGTGCTGGCCCGCGAACAGCATCTCTCGCAGCTCGACGGGCTGGCGGCGGCGGCGGCGCATGAGCTCGGCACGCCGCTCGCCACGATCGCGCTGGTGGCGCGCGAATTGTCGCGGCTCGCGCCCGAGGACGGCGAGATGGCCGAGGACATCACCTTGCTGCGCGAGCAGGTCGAGCGCTGCCGCGGCATTCTCGGCAAGCTGACCTCGCTGCAGGACGACGATGCCGGGCCGCTCGACCAGCTCTCGCTGCGCCTCCTGATCGAGGAGGCGGCCGGACCGCAGCGGCCTTTCGGCGTGCCATTCCGGATCGAGATGATCGGCGACAAGCCCGAGCCGGTGTGCCGGCGCAACCCCGGCATGATCTACGGACTCGGCAATATCGTCGACAACGCGGTCGATTTCGCCCGTTCTGAGGTGGCGATCATCGCGCAATGGACCGAGATGCACGTCATGCTGACCATCGCCGACGATGGGCCGGGCTTTCCGGCTGACGTGCTGATGCGGGCGGGCGAGCCCTATCTGTCGCGAGCGGCGGCCGAGAGCCGCGCCGGCGGGGGGCTCGGGCTCGGGCTGTTCATCGCCAAGACCTTGTTGGAGCGCGGCGGCGCCGCGCTCGAATTCTCGAATCTGCCGGCCCCGGGAAGCGGCGCTTCCGTCAAGATCGTCTGGCCGAAAGCGGTGTTCGAGGCCGATTCGCGGCCGGCCGGGTCTTCAAACCGGGACGAAATGTCACTACCTGAGGGTGACGGCCTCTCTACGCCGTCCTGATGCGTGAATCGGACAGTCGCGTTACTATTCCGCCGGAAGACCGGCGGGAGGAGAGTGAGATGCAAGAGGCGCTGAGCCAAGCCGCCCAAACCGACATGAGCCTGCTGCTCGTCGATGACGACAAGCCGTTCCTGCACCGGCTGGCGCGGGCGATGGAAGGACGCGGCTATTCGGTGCGCGTCGCCGAGAGCGTCTCGGAAGGGCTCGCCGCCGTCGAGGAAGAGGCACCGGCCTTCGCGGTGATAGACCTGCGTCTCGCCGATGGCAACGGGCTCGACGTGATCGCCCGCCTCAAGGAGCGCCGGCCCGATGCGCGCGGCATCGTGCTGACCGGTTACGGTAACATCGCGACCGCGGTCAGCGCCGTGAAGCTCGGCGCCTTCGATTTCCTCGCCAAGCCGGCCGATGCCGACGAGATCCATTCTGCCCTGGCCGCCGCGCGCGATTCGCGCCCGCAACCGCCGGAAAACCCGATGTCGGCCGACCGGGTGCGCTGGGAGCATATCCAGCGCGTCTATGAGCTCTGCAGCCGCAACGTCTCCGAGACGGCCCGGCGCCTCGGCATGCATCGCCGCACCCTGCAGCGCATCCTGGCCAAACGCGCGCCGCGCTGAGAGGTTGTGCTGTTCCTGCGTCATGCTCGCCCTTGTGGCGAGCATCCACGTCTCGAACCGCGCCACTCGCGAAGGAAGACGTGGATGGTCGGGACAAGCCCGACCATGACGGGAAAGCGCAGCGCGACCCTCATCCACCCCTTCGGGGCACCTTCTCCCGCAGGGGGAGAAGGGAGCTACAGCGCCGGGTCCTCGAGCAGCGCCAGCCGCCCGGCCGCCAGCTTGGCGAAGGCGATGGTCAGCATCTTGCGCCGAGCCGGCGCCAGCGGGTGGCGCGGCGGCTCGCGCAGCAGGTCGCCGCCATAGGCGTCTGCGACGATGAGGCCGACATCCTCCGGCAGGATCTCGCGCGGAAACTCCGGTGCGACAGCGAACAGGAAGCCGTCGCAATAGTCGCGATAATCCGGCCATTTGCCGTCGACGCGATAATCTTCGATGCCCGACTTGACCTCGACCACCAGCAATTCACCGGCCGGCGACAGCGCCACGATGTCGCCGCGCCGGCCATTGGCGAAGGTCATTTCCTTGACGATGGCATAGCCGCGCTCGCGCAAATGCCGCCCGGCACCGCGGCAGACGGCACGGGTGATGTCGGGGCGGGCGGGCGGCGGATTCAGCGCGGGATCGGCGAGCGGCATGGCCTCATGTTCCCTTTTTGTGCTGAATTTTGCAAGCTTCTCCAGCCCGTGGCGACAATCATGATCCGCCGCCATCAATCGGTGCTAGGCATTTGCGCCCGCTCGATTATGGTGCCGCCGCTTTGGACTCCCATCTCGCCCCCCTGCTGATCGCGATCGTCGCCGCCGGAGTCTCGGCCCGGCTCTGCGTGCTGCTGCGCCCGCTCCTGGTGCGCTATGCGCTGGCGCGGCCGAATGCGCGCTCGAGCCATTCCCAGCCGACGCCGCAGGGCGGCGGCGTCGCGGTCCTGACGGGTGCCTTCCTGGCCCTGGGGCTGGCGCTGCTTTTCGTGCCACTGCCGGCAGCCGCGCGCCATGATCTGCTGCTGGTCATGGCGGCCGCCGCCGCGCTCGCCGCCGTCGGCGCCTGGGACGACATCCGGCCGCTTTCGCCGGCCTTGCGGCTGGCTTTGCAGGCGCTTTGCGTCGGCGCTGTCCTGTTTTGGGCCGCGCCGGAGCTGCGGCTGTTCCGCGATGCCCTGCCGCTGCCGGTCGAGCGGGGGCTGGCGCTCGTCGCCGGCATCTGGTTCGTCAATCTCGCCAATTTCATGGACGGCATCGACTGGATCACCGTCGCCGGCATCGTCCCGCTGGCGGGCGCGCTGACGCTGGCCGGCATTATTGGCCCGCTCGACCCGGCGACCGGCTTCCTCGCGGCGGCGCTGCTTGGCGGGCTCGTCGGCTTCGCGCCTTTCAACAAGCCGACGGCCAGGCTCTTCCTCGGCGATGTCGGCTCGCTGCCGATCGGCCTCGTCACCGCCTACCTGCTCTACCGGCTGGCGGGCACGGGCGCCCTGGCCGCAGCCTTGATCCTGCCGCTCTACCATGTCGCGGATTCGACCATCACGCTGTTCCGCCGGCTGTTGCGCGGCGAGAAGGTCTGGCAGGCCCATCGCAGCCATTTCTACCAGCAGGCCACGATGAACGGCTTCGGCGTCAGCGAGATCGTGGCGCAGATCGCGCTGCTCAATCTCGGACTGATCGCGCTGGCCGGGCTCAGCATCGCCTTTCCGGCATTCTGGATGCAGTTCGCCTGCCTGTTCACGGCCGCCCTGCTGACCGGCATCCTGCTGCGACGCTTCGCCCGCAAGCGGACAAGCCCGTGAGCGGCGAGCGCGTCCTCGTCACTGGAGCGAGCGGCTTCATCGGCCCGCATCTGATCGCATGGCTGCGCGAGGCGGGTTACCGGATACGGGTCGCGCAGCGCAGCGACGCTTCATGCGGCGAGGATGTCGAGCATATCCGGATCGGCGATCTCGCCGGAACGATCGACTGGCGGCCGGCTCTGGCCGATATCCGGCATGTCGTCCATCTCGCCGGGCTCGCTCATGCCGGGCCCGGCCTCGAGGAGGCGCTCTACCGGCGCATCAACACCGACGCGACGCTCGCGCTGGCGCAGGCCGCGCGGGAGGCGGACGTCTCTCGTTTCGTCTACCTGTCCTCGATCAAGGCGCAGACCGGCGCCTTCGACGGGCTGTTCGTCGAGGACGGCAGGGACGCGCCCGACGATGCCTATGGCCGCTCGAAACTGGCCGCGGAACAGGGCCTCGCCGCGCTCGATCTCGATTGGGTGGCGCTGCGCCCGGTGCTGGTCTACGGGCCGGGCGTCAAGGCCAATATGGCGGCGCTCTTGAAGCTGGCGCGCCTGCCCGTGCCGCTGCCCTTCGGCGGCCTCGACGCGCCGCGCTCGCTGCTCGCCGTCGAGAACCTCATCGAGGCGATCGCCTTCGCGCTGACCCCGGTCTGCCCGGCGCGGCGATGCTACACCGTCTCCGATTCCGAGCCTGTCAGCGTCGCGCACATGATCGCGGCGATGCGGAGCGGCCTTCGCCGCAAGCCCGGCCTGCTGCCGGTCCCGGCCGGGTGGCTGCGCCTGGCTGCGCGGATCGCCGGCAGGGAGGCCGCGTTCTCAAGGCTGGCGGGCGGGCTCGTCGCGCCGCCCGAGGCGCTGCTCAGGGCCGGCTGGCGGCCACGGGTGGCGACAGCTCAGGCGCTGGCAAGGCTGGCGGCGTCGGCTGGCGCTGGCTGAAATCGGGGATCGCCTCTTCCAGCACCGCTTCCGCGGCCAGCCGGTCCTCCGCCTTGATCGCGGCCTCGAGCCGCGAGAACCAGCCCTGCATGCGCGAGCGCGCGGCAAAGCTCGGCTTGGCCGCCATGACGCCGTCGAGCCCGGTCTCCGCCATCGGCTCGTCGCGGGCGAAGAGGATCTCGTTCAGGCGCTCGCCGGGGCGCACGCCGGTGATCGCGATCTCGATATCGACGCCCGGCTCGTAGCCGGCGAGGCGGATCATGCGCTCGGCCAGGTCCATGATCCTGACCGGCTGGCCCATCTTGAGCACATAGACGGCGGCGCGCTCGGCCTCCGGCCCGTCGCCGCGGGCATGCGAGGCTGCCGTCAGCACGAGGTCGCAGGCCTCGCGGATGGTCATGAAATAGCGGATCATCTCCGGGTCGGTGACGGTCAGCGGGCCGCCACGCTCGATCTGCGTCTTGAACTTGGGAACGACCGAGCCGACCGAGCCGAGCACGTTGCCGAAGCGGACCGCGACGAGGCGCATGCCGGATGCGGCGGCGACGAACTCGGCGTCGCGCGACTGGGCATACATCTCGGCGAAACGCTTGGTGGCGCCCAGCATCGAAACCGGCTCGATCGCCTTGTCGGTCGAGATCATCACGAAGATTTTCGCGCCGGCAGCGATGGCGGCGTCGGTGACATGCATCGAACCGAAGATATTGGTCTTGATGCCCTCGGCCCAATCGGCCTCGAGATAGGGCACATGCTTCAGCGCCGCCGCGTGGATCACGATATCCGGCGCGAAGGCGGTGAAGAGCGGCGTGATCCGGGCCCGGTCGCGGACATCGGCAAGCGCGCCCGAGACCCGCGTCTCCAGCCGGTGGGCTGCGAGCTCCTCGGTGACTCGGAACAAGGCCGGCTCCGAGCTTTCGACGACGAGCAGCTCCGCCGCGCCGAAAGTGGCGCAGCGCAGGCAGATCTCCGAGCCGATCGAGCCGCCGCCGCCGGTGACGATGACGCGCTTGCCTTGCAGGAATGAGCCCAGCCGGTCGCGGTCGATCCTGACGGAGGGGCGGACGAGGAGATCCTCGATCTCGAGCGGGGCGAGCTCGGCATCGCGCACGCCTTCGCCGAAGGAATCGAGCCGCGAGATCGGCAAGGCCAGCTTGCGGGTGCGGGCCAACCATTTGTCGGGCTCGGCCTCGGGCGCGAGCGCGCTCGGCGTGGCAACGATGCGGCGGAACGGCTCGCCGCGCGCGGCCGCATCACCGGCGATCGTCTCGATCTCGGCCAGGAGCCCGAGGACCGGCACGCCGCGGATCGACTGACCGAGGTCATCGGGCCGCGGCGACAGGATGCCGGCCGGCCGGAGCTTGCGCATGGTCCCGGATTCCATGGCGCGGATCACCATCTCGACCTCGACGCCACGCCCGAGCAGCAGCGCCGGCAAGGCCGCGTCGCGCACGGCATGGTGCTTGGAGCGCGAGTACTTGAAATAGCGATAGGCGAGGCGCGGGCCGCCAAGCAGCGCATTCTGCAGGAGCCAGTAGAGCGCGATCGAGATCTTGCCGAAATAGAACGCGCCATAGAGGTTCGGCGCGACCAGGACATAGTCGACCACCAGAAGGGTCAGCGACAGGATCGTCACCGCCTTGACGATGTTGGACAGGTCAGGCAGCGAGGCGAAGCGCCATTTCGAGCGGTAAAGCGAGAAGAACCAGTAGACCGCGCCGGCATAGGCCACGAAGAACGGCAGGAAGCTCGGCAGCAGGCGCAGATGCTCGTCGAGCTGATAGCCCTCGAAGCGAACGATGAAGACGAGAAAGATCGCCAGCGCCGTGACCACCAGGTCATGGGCGATGACGGCGAGCTTCTTGACGTTCTGCTTGTTGATGATGGCCATGGCTGGCGGCGGTATCCCGCTCCCGCCGCGGCTTGTCAACGCGCGGGCGGGCGAAGGCGGCTAGGCGGCCTCGGACGTGGCCGGCTCGAGCCCGGCCATGATGAACGTCACCAGATCCTCCGCCGTCGGACCGGGAATCCGCTCGCATTGCGTGATCAGCAGGGGATGCATGAACCGGATCATCGCCGTGCGCACGCAGCGCGTCGCCTGGACCGGATCGACGGTACGGAACTCGCCGCTCTCGACCCCCTCGGCGATGACGCGGTGCAGGACCGCGTCGAAGCGCTCGATATGGCCGAGAATGGCGTCCCAGCTCTCCTCCATGGCGGCGCAGACCATTTCCTGCATGCGCAGGTGATCGGAGAAGCGCGCCGCGTTGAGGCGATGGGAGACGAGGAGAATCTCACGCAGCCGGGCCGCGGCCGAGCCCGGCTCGGCGGCGATCAGCGCGATCGCCTCCTCCTGTTCACGCTTGTAGCGCTCGAGGACCGCTTCGTTGATCGACTTCTTGGAATCGAAGAAGCGATAGACATTAGCCGGACTCATCCGCAGAGCCTTGGCGATGTCCGCGACAGTGGTCTTCAGGTAGCCGATGTCACGAAAGAAGCGCTCCGCCGTATCGACGATGCACTGCCTCGTATCGCGCTCAGGATGACTCAACTCGGCGTCTCGTTCGGTTTTTCGGCGATTGCGGATGAGAATTGACCACTATGACGAATTTCGTCACTCGTCAACTCCATGGCGAATAAAGACTTTAGCCGAATACTGCTGCCATCCTCCGGCCGAAACCAGCAAAACTGACCTGTTTGTCAAATCCCCGGGCGCCGACTTGGTTCCCGCATTCCGCGAAAAGCGATGCAATTCGCGGGGCACAATGCCTCGGCAGCCTCATTCGGCACGTGTCCGGCGCCGCGCCAAAGCCAGCAGCGCCTCGACGTCGAGATGCCTGGCGAGATGAGCGGCCAGGCGGTCGAGCACCGCCTCGACCTCGTTCTCGTAGTTCAGTCCGGCGGCGAGCGGCCGGCCGGCGACAGGCGCGAGGCAGGCCGCGCGGACGGCATCGGAGCCGAAGGCGCCATGCAGATAAGTCCCGAGCACGCGCCCGTCGGCCGAGGCCGCGCCGTCCGGACGGTCGCCGATCACGAAGGGTGCCCGCGCCGTGTCGGGGCCCTCCGTGCGGCCGAGATGGATTTCATAGGCGCGGCCCGAGGCTGCGCTGGGCGCATGGATGAAGGCGACCTCGCGCACGGTCTTGTCCGGCTCTAGTACGGTCTCGACATCGAGCAGGCCGAGGCCGGACGCCTCGCCCGGCGGACCCTCGAGCCCGAACGGATCGCGCACCGAGCGCCCGAGCATCTGATAGCCGCCGCAAAGGCCGAAGATATGGCCGCCGCGCCGGCGATGGGCGGCGATGTCGATGTCCCAACCTTCCTCGCGCAGCACCGCGAGGTCGCGCAGCGTCGTCTTGGAGCCGGGCAGGATGACGAGATCGGCATCGCCCGGCAGCGGCGCTCCGCGCCTCACCATGACGAGCTCGACGCCCTCCTCCAGCTTCAGCGGGTCGAGATCGTCGAAATTGGCGATGCCGGGCATGACCGGGACCGCGACCTTGAGCGCCGCGCCCGGTTTGCGGAGGCCCGCGGCCAGATCGAGCCCGTCCTCCGCCGGCAGGCGCGACGCCTCGGCGAACCAGGGGACGACGCCGAGGCAGGGCCAGCCGGTGGCCCGGGTGATCGTGGCGATACCATCCGCGAAGAGCGCGGCATCGCCGCGGAAGCGGTTGACGGCGAAGGCGCGAATCATGGCCCGGTCCGCCTCGTCGAGCACGGCATGGCTGCCGACGAGGCTGGCGATGACGCCGCCGCGATCGATGTCGCCGACCAGCACGGCCGGGACATTCGCCGCCCGCGCGAAGCCGAGATTGGCGATGTCGCGGGCGCGCAGATTGGTCTCGGCCGGCGAGCCGGCGCCCTCGACCAGGACGAGATCGGCCTGCCCGCAAAGGCGCTCGAAGCTCTCCAGGACCTTGGGCAGGAAATCGCCGCGCCGGGAAAAGTCGCCGGAGGAGAGCTGACCGGCGACGCGACCCTGCAGGATGATCTGGCTGCCGGTCTCGCCCTCGGGCTTGAGCAGCACCGGGTTCATGTCGACATGCGGCGCGACGCGCGCGGCGCGGGCCTGCAGAGCCTGGGCTCGGCCGATCTCGCCGCCGGAGGTCGCGGCGGCATTGTTCGACATGTTCTGGGGCTTGAAGGGGCGCACCCTGAGGCCGCGATCGGCGAAAAGCCGGCAGAGGCCGGCGACCAGCAGCGACTTGCCGACATTCGAGCCGGTGCCGAGGATCATCACGGCGGGAGTGGGGCTGCGCTCGACCATGAGCCCTGCTTTAGGCGGCGCATCTGGCGCGGGCAAGCAGGGCGGGAGCGAAAGAAAGGGTCACCGGTTCACGCCAATATCCCGCAGCTCCAAAGGGGCGAAGAAACCGCGGGCGCCCGTCGTGAACCGGCGAGAGGGAGATTGGCATTGATCGCTGATGAATGTCAACATTCATCATTCCATATTTGGCAGGAGCCTGAAACGGGGTTTCCTCGTGCACGGCGCGCCGGCTCATGCTAGAGGCGCGGCCTCTCTCGCAGGCAAACCCGACATAATTGCGATGAACCCGATTTTCTCCGCACTGCAGACCAGCGTCTTCGAAGTGATGTCGCGCCTCGCGCGCGAAACCGGGGCGGTCAATCTCGGCCAGGGCTTTCCCGATGATCCGGGCCCCGAGGACGTGCGGCGCAAGGCTGCGGAAGCCGTGATCAGCGGCTGGAACCAGTATCCGCCGATGATGGGCCTGCCCGAGCTGCGCCAGGCGACGGCGGCGCATTTCAAGCACTGGCAAGGGCTCGATCTCGATCCCGACAGCGAGATCATGGTGACCTCGGGCGCGACCGAGGCGATCGCCGGCGCGCTGATGGCGCTGATCACGCCGGGCGACGAGGTCGTGCTGTTCGAGCCGATGTACGACGCCTATGTGCCCCTGGTGCGCCGGGCCGGCGGCATTCCGAAATTCGTGACCCTGACCCCGCCGGCCTTCGGCTTGAGCGAGGCGGCGCTGGCCAAGGCCTTCTCGCCGAAGACCCGGGTCGTGCTGTTCAACAACCCGCTGAACCCGACCGCCACCGTCTTCAGCGACACCGATCTCGACCTGCTCGCGCAGTTCTGCATCCGGCACGATGCCGTCGCGATCTGCGACGAGGTCTGGGAGCATGTCGTCTTCGACGGCCGCCGCCATGTCCCGATGCTGGCCCGGCCCGGCATGCGCGAGCGCACGGTAAAGATCTCCTCGGCCGGCAAGATCTTCTCGCTGACCGGCTGGAAGGTCGGGATGGTGATGGCGGCGCCGAACCTGATGAAGCTCCTGGCCAAGGCGCATCAATACATCACCTTCACCACGCCGCCGAACCTGCAGGCCGCCGTCGCCTATGGCCTGGGCAAGGACGACGCCTATTTCGAGGGTATGCGCGCCGATTTCCAGCGCTCGCGCGACCGTTTCGCCGGCGGGCTGAAGGATCTCGGCTTCAGCGTGCTGCCGAGCGTCGGCACCTATTTCCTCAATGTCGACATCGCCCCACTCGGCGAAAGCGACGACATCGCCTTCTGCCAGCGGCTGGTCACGGAGAACGGCGTCGCGGCGATCCCGGTCAGCGCCTTCTATGCCGAGGGCGCGGTCAGGAACGTGGTGCGCTTCTGCTTCGCCAAGCATGACGCGACGCTCGACGCCGCGCTGGAGCGGCTGTCGGGCCTGCGCCGCGCCGCCTGATTCCTCAGCTCCTGCGCGCCGGCTGCGCGGCTGCCTGCGCGAGCGCGGCCGTGGCGGCCAGGCGGCGCTGGAATGCCATTGCATTGGCGGTAAAGCCCGCCGAGCGCATGGCCTCGATGGCGACGGCGATCTGCGTCAATGCCTGCTTGGCGAGAGCTGGATCCTTGTGCCGCTCGGCGAGCCGCATCGTCGCCAGCGCCTGGTTGGCGGAGCTCGTCGCCCAGAGCAGCGGCACTTTCTCGCGCGTACGTTCCTCGAGCGCGGCGGCGAAGGCGGCGATCGCCTCCTCGAGCACGACCGACTCGCTATAGCGCTCGCCCATGGCGGCGAGCACCCCGCCCATCTGGTCCTGCAGCTCGGCCCAGCGCAGCGGCTCGCGGGCACGATCAACCGCCTTGGCGACGCGGTTGAAGCCGTTGAAGGCGCGTTCCAGCAGCGCGAGGTCGTTGCGGCGGCTACCGAGGGCGGCACGGGCCCGCGAGATCAGGTGCTCGGCCTCGAGCCAGCGCGCCTCGTCGCGGCTGCGGTCCCAGACGGCGAGGACGGTGGCCAACGCCGCGACCGCTTCCTCCAGAAGTGCGTCGTCCTCGCGCGCTTCGCCGAGCGTCACGGCGAGGCGGCCGAAACGGACCTTCAGCGCATGCCAGAGCAGCGGCGCCTCCTCGCGACGGAGATCCTCCAGCCCGGTCCGGCAACAGGCGAGCGCCTCGACGCGCAGATCCCCCTCGTCGGCGATGTCGGCAAGACCTTCGAGAGCGGTGGCGAGCGCGTCCTGGGCGCCGGCGAAAGCGACCGTCTCCGCCAGGCTGTCCAATCCTTCGAGCAAGCGGCGCAGCACGGCCACGGCGGCGTCATGGCCGTCCCTCGCGCCGAAATCCTCGCTGATCCGCATCAGCGCCGTGGCCTGGGCGAGCGCAACGCTGCGGCTGCGCTCGACATCGGCGAGGCCGATCAGGGCCGAGGCCTCGCCATAGCGGCCGGCGGCCTCGCGATAGGCGTCGGGTGCCGTGCGCAGGAAGCTGACCGCCGCCCGGTCGGCGCGGTTCTCGCCGACCAGGAGGCGCCGTGCCAGCGGCAGCGCCGAAAGATCGGTCGAGCCGCCGATGGCATCGAGCTCGGCCTGGGCGAGCGCCTTGTCGGCGTCCGCGAAGCGGCCGGCGGCGAGCGCGGCGGCTGCCTCGGCACGCAGGCGACCAATCTCGGTGTCGGCGAGCGGCGCAACGAGCCGCGCCGCCAGAGCGAGGAAATCCGCCGCCCGGCGGTCGAGCAGCGCCTCGCCGGGCAGAGCGGCCCCGGGCCGGCGCAGCCAGTCGGCGAGCATCGCCGGCAGCACCACCGGCGGCAGGCCGTGGCGCCCGGCGACGCGCGCCAGGAGCGAGGCGATCTCACTGGACTGGCTGATGACGTCCTCCCGTTCCGGCCCGGCCGGCTCAGTTCACCTCGCGGCGATGACCGCGATCTCGACCGTGAATTGCGGCGCGGCGAGCTTGGCCTCGACCGTGGCACGGCCCGGCGTCTGGCCGGCGACGACCCATTTGTCCCAGACACCGTTCATTTCGGCGAAGGTCGAGATATCGGAGAGCCAGATATTGACCATGAGCAGCTTGCTCTTGTCGGTGCCGGCCTCGGCCAGGAGCCCGTCGATGATGCCGAGGATGTCGGCGGTCTGCTCGGCGACGCTCTTGCCCGCCGCCTTGTCGGCGACCTGGCCGGCGAGATAGACGGTGTCGCCATGGACGACGGCCTTGGACATGCGGGGGCCGCTGCCGATGCGCTGGATGCTCATGATCGGTTCTCCTGTGAAAGGGGCTTGCTGGTAGCCCGAGAGGGCGGAGCGCGCAAATGCCTAAAATCGATGCGGGCTATGAGGCCGCACTCCAGCCGGCCCAGAGCGCCGCATAGCGCCCGGCCTTGCCGACGAGGACGAGCAGGACGAAGCGGCCGAGCGGGTAGTTCAGCGTGCCGGCGACCACCGTCAGCGGATCGCCGCCGAAGGGCAGCCAGGCGAAGAGCAGCGAGGGCCAGCCCCAGCGCTCGAACCAGGCCTGCGCCCTCGCAAGCTTTTTCGGGTCCGGCCGCATGCGGGCCGGCAGCCGTTCGAGCCCGCCTTGCGCGATCAGCCGGCCGATCCACCAGTTGAGCACCGAGCCCGCCGTATTGGCGAGGCTGGCGACGAGGAAGAGCGCCAGCGGATCGACGCTTCCGCCCGCGAGCAGGCCGAGGAAGACGGCCTCCGACTGGGCCGGCAGGATGGTGGCGGCGACGAAGGCGGCGCCCGCCATGGCGGCGAGCGAGGAGAGCGCTCCCACTCAGACCCGCCCGAGGCGAGACAGGTCCGGAAACGGTGCTGACATGCTCTGTTCCTCAAGTCTGTCCTCGACGTCATCCCGGCTGGAGCGCGGCGGAACGCCGGGATCCATCGTAAGGCTCGGCGCTCGACGATGGATCCGGGACTGCGCTGCGCTTGCCCGGGATGACGCGGTCTGGTTCCGCGAAAATACGCCCGAAGTCACAGACGCCGCAGGGCGACCTGCTGGATGCGATGGCTCGCGCCCTTGGTCAGGATCAGGCTGGCGCGCTGGCGGGTCGGCAGGATGTTCTCCTGGAGGTTCGGCATGTTGATCCCGGTCCACAGGCTCTCGGCGATCGACAAGGCCTCCTCCTCGCCGATCTCGGCATATTTGCGGAAGAAGGAGCGCGGATCGCGGAAAGCGGTCTGGCGCAGGGTCATGAAGCGGTTGACGTACCAGCGGTGCAGGTCGTCCTCATGCGCGTCGAGATAGACCGAGAAGTCGAAATAATCCGAGACGAAGGGGATGACCTTGCCGTCCTTGGGCATCCGGCTCGGCTGCAGGACGTTGAGCCCCTCGAGGATCAGGATGTCCGGCCGCTCGACCGTGACATGCTCGCCCGGCACGACATCATAGACCAGGTGCGAATAGACCGGCGCCGAGACCGCCGGCTTGCCCGCCTTCACGTCGGAGAGGAAGCGCAGGATGGCCGAGCCGTCATAGCTTTCGGGAAAACCCTTGCGCTGCATCAGGCCGCGGCGCTCGAGCTCGGCATTGGGCAAAAGGAAGCCGTCGGTGGTGACGAGCTCGACCTTGGGCGTGTTCGGCCAACGCGAGAGCAGCGCCTTCAGCACGCGCGCGGTGGTCGACTTGCCGACCGCGACCGAGCCGGCGACGCCGATGATATAGGGCACTTTCGGTTCGGCCTCGGCCAGGAGGAAGCGCTGCGTCGCCTTGAACAGGCCTTGCGTCGCGGCGACGTAGAGCGAAAGCAGGCGCGAGAGCGGCAGATAGATCGCGACGATCTCGTCGAGCGAGATCGGGTCGTTGATCGATTGCAGCTTGGTCAGGTCGTCGACCGAAAGCGTCAGCGGCGTGTCGGCGCGCAAATGCGCCCATTCGTCCCGCGTGAAGGTCCGGTAGGGCGAGACCATATCGGGGTCGGCCGGGGCCGGGATGAGACGCTGGTCCATGCTGCCAGGCCCCGCATTCCAGACTTCGAGATTCAAGGCTCGGATATCCTCGACTGGATGTCTGAGCATGGCTTTGTCCGGATGCCGGCGCCGGCCTCCGGTGTCATGTCTCAGGGCTTCCTCGCCGCCTTCTCAGCCAGACCGGACCGGGCGGTGCGGGCCTCAAGCTGGCTCAAGACATCTTGCAATGCAACATCACGGGCCTTGAGCACGACCAAAAGATGATAGATGAGATCGGCGCTTTCGGCGATCAGCTCGGCGCGATCGCCCTTCACCGCGGCGATGACGGCCTCGACCGCCTCCTCGCCGAGCTTCTTCGCCGCGCGCTCCGGGCCGGCGGCCAGGAGCTTGGCCGTCCAGGATTCATCGGGCGATGCCTTCGCGCGCTCGGCGACGATCGTTTCGAGATCGGACAGGGTGAAGGCGGTCATCGCTCAATCCAGCCGCATCGCCAGCCCGGCCGCCGCCATATGGGCCTTGGCCTCAGCGATCGTATAGGTGCCGAAATGGAAGATCGAGGCGGCGAGCACGGCGCTGGCGCGGCCTTCGCGCACGCCGTCGACGAGATCGTCGAGATCGCCGACGCCGCCCGAGGCGATCACCGGGACCGGCACCGCATCGGCGATGCGCTGGACCAGACCGAGATCATAGCCCGACTTGGTGCCGTCGCGGTCCATCGAGGTGACGAGCAATTCGCCGGCGCCGAGCGAGACGACCTCACGGGCGAAGGCGACGGCCTCGAGCCCGGTGGCGTTGCGCCCGCCATGGGTGAAGATCTCCCAATGCCCAGGCGAGACCTGCTTGGCATCGATGGCGACGACGATGCACTGATCGCCGAATTTTTCCGCCGCTTCCTTGACGAAGCCGCGATTGGTGACGGCCGCCGTGTTGATCGAGACCTTGTCGGCGCCGGCCAGCAGCAGGGCGCGGATATCCTCGACCTTGCGGACGCCGCCGCCGACGGTGAGCGGCATGAAACAGGCCTCGGCCGTGCGCGTGACCACGTCGAGCAGGATGCCGCGATCCTCGTGGCTCGCGGTGATGTCGAGGAAGCAGAGCTCGTCGGCTCCCGCCGCGTCATAGGCCTTGGCGGCCTCGACCGGGTCGCCGGCATCGACGAGATCGAGGAATTTAACGCCCTTGACGACACGGCCATCCTTGACGTCGAGGCAGGGGATGATGCGGGTCTTCAGGGTCATGCGGCTGCGCCCTCATTGGCCTGAGCAAGGCGCGCCAGAGCCGCGGCCGGGTCGATCCGCCCGTCATAGAGCGCGCGGCCGGTGATCGCGCCCTCGAGGATCGCCGCATCGGGCGCGCAGAGCCGCTCGATATCGGCCATCGAGGCGAGCCCGCCCGAGGCGATGACCGGGATCGACAGCGCATGGGCCAGCGCGATGGTGCCGTCCCAATTGATGCCCTGGAGCATGCCGTCGCGGGCGATGTCGGTATAGATGATGGCGGCGACCCCGGCATCCTCGAAGCGGCGCCCGAGATCGTCGGCGGCGAGCGCCGAGGTCTCGGCCCAGCCCTCGACCGCCACGAAGCCGTCGCGCGCGTCGATGCCGACCGCGACCTGGCCCGGGAAGGCTTTTGCCGCCTCGCGCACGAAATCGGGATCGCGCAGGGCCGCCGTGCCGATGATGACGCGGGCGATGCCCTTGGCCAGCCAGCCCTCGACGGTCGCCATGTCGCGAATGCCGCCGCCGAGCTGCACCGGGAAAGCGACGCGCGCCAGGATGGCCTCGACCGCGGCCGCGTTCATCGGCTTGCCGGCGAAGGCGCCGTCGAGATCGACGACATGCAGCCATTGAAAGCCCTGGGCCTCGAATTCGGCGGCCTGTGCGGCGGGATCGTCGTTGAAGATCGTCGCCTGCGCCATGTCGCCCTGTTTCAGGCGAACGCAGCGGCCTTCCTTGAGATCGATGGCGGGAAACAGGATCACGGCGTCCACCTCAGGAAATTGGCGATCAGCTTCAGGCCGAGCTTCTGGCTCTTTTCGGGGTGGAACTGCGTACCGGCGAGGTTGCCGCGCGCCACGATCGCGGTGACCGGGCCACCATAATCGGTCAGCGCCAGCACGTCCTGCGGGCGTTCGGCGGTGAGCGCGTAGGAATGCACGAAATAGGCGTGGAGTCCGTCAGGGCCGGTCTCGATTTCGGCGAGCAGCGGATGCTCGTCCTGCGCATGCAGGTTGTTCCAGCCCATATGCGGGATCTTGAGGCTCTCGTCGGTCGGCCTGATCAGGGCGACATCGCCCGGAATCCAGCCGAGCCCGTCGGTGACGGTATATTCCAGCCCACGGCTCGCCATGAGCTGCATGCCGACGCAAATGCCGAGGAAGGGGCGCTGCTTGCCGCGCACGACCTCTTCCAGCACCTCGACCATGCCGGGCACGGCATCGAGCCCGCGCCGACAATCGGCGAAGGCGCCGACGCCGGGCAGCACGATGCGGTCGGCGGAACGCACCTCGGCCGGATCGCTGGTGACGCGAATCGTCGAGGCGATGCCGGCTTCGCCGGCGGCGCGCTCGAAAGCCTTGGCGGCGGAGTGCAGGTTGCCGGAGCCGTAATCGATGATGGCGACGCTCTGGCTCATCGGCCGCGCGCCTCGGGGAAGAGCCCGATCACGGGCAGCGGACCGGAGACCGGGAAGCGCGTCGCCGCAGGAGCGGGGTCGCGCGGCGGCGCGGCCGGCCGCTCGTCGAGCGCCCGCTCGAAATAGCGACGCTCGGCGCCGGCGAGGTTTTGCGCCTCGACCACGTCGGCCAGGCGCCAGCCCTGGCGCAGCAGCTTGCGGACGATCAGGTTCTGGCCTTCCAGCCCGAGGAACAGGCCGATCGCGATCTGGGTCAGCAGCGCCGCGCCGCTGGCCAGGCCGAGATCGCGCTGAGCGTAATAGACCGCGCCCCAGACCAGCGCGAACAAGAGGGTCGCCAGCCAAAGGCGCTTGTAGAGCAGCCAGAGCCCGGTCAGCACGAAGGCCGACCAGGTGAAGGAATCCGGCAGGAGCCGCGCCCGCTCGATCTCGTCGCGCTGGCCGCCGGAACCCGGCGGCGGGATCAGGACGGTATAGAACGCCATGTCACAGGTCCCTCTGGAGCCGGATGCCGGCTCTTATCAGTAAGTTAGAGCGCGCCCTTGGTGGACGGCACGCGGCCGCCCTCGCGCGGATCGACCTCGAGCGCTTGCCGCAGGGCACGCGCCAGGCCCTTGAAGCAGCTCTCGGCGATATGATGGGCGTTGTCGCCATAGAGCGTTTCGACATGCAGGGTCAGCCCGGCATTGATCGCGAAGGCCTGGAAGAACTCGCGCACCAGCTCGGTATCGAAGCTGCCGATCTTCTCGGCCTTGAACTCCGTCCGGAAGACCAGGAAGGGCCGGCCGGAGACATCGACGGCGACGCGGGTCAGCGTCTCGTCCATCGGCAGATGCAGGTCGGCGTAACGGCGAATGCCCTTCTTGTCGCCGAGCGCAGCTTTGAGCGCCTCGCCGAGCGCGATGCCGGCATCCTCGACCGAATGATGATCGTCGATATGGGTGTCGCCCTTCACCTTGACCTTGGTGTCGATCAGCGAATGGCGGGCGAAGAGATCGAGCATATGGTCGAAGAAGCCGACGCCGGTCGCAATCTCGGCCTTGCCCGTGCCGTCGATGACGAGCTTCACCGAAATCTCGGTTTCGTTGGTGCGGCGCTTCACTTCGCCCGAACGCATGCTGGCCTCTGTGATCCGGTGGATTGCGGCTCGCTTTAGCAGGCGGGCGGCGGGAAGGCCATCTCCGCCACGGCGAGGCAGGATTGCGTCGTTCAGTTCCTCGCCGACGTCATCGGCACATCGGATCGAAACCTTGTCGAAACGAGACTTGCCCTTGATACCTGGCGTCCGCCTGAACATGTTGGCGGCATCTTTCGAGAGCAAGGCCTGAGTCGATGTCCGAGCAAAGCAACGCCCCCGTGATGCACGCCACCACCATCCTGATGGTGCGCAAGGGCGGCCGCGTGGTGATCGGCGGCGACGGCCAGGTCTCGCTCGGCCCGACCATCATGAAGGGCAACGCCAAGAAGGTGCGCCGTCTCGCCAAGGGTGCGGTGATCGCGGGCTTCGCCGGCGCCACGGCCGATGCCTTCACGCTGTTCGAGCGGCTCGAGGCCAAGCTCGATCAGTATCCGACGCAATTGCTGCGCGCCTGCGTCGAGATGGCCAAGGACTGGCGCACAGACCGCTATCTGCGCCGGCTGGAGGCGATGCTGCTGGTCTGCGACAAGGAGGTCAGCCTGCTCCTGTCCGGGACCGGCGACGTGCTGGAGCCGGAAGCGAGCGAGCACGGCTCGGTGATGGCGATCGGCTCGGGCGGCAATTTTGCGCTGGCCGCGGCGCGCGCGCTGATCGACAGCGAGCTCGACGCCGAGGCGATCGTCACCAAGGCGATGCGCATCGCCGGTGAGATCTGCGTCTATACCAACCAGAGCCTCGTCATCGAGAGCCTGGAGACCGCCTGATGCGCGAGGACGATCTCGACGCGGCCGTCGCGGAGGGCATCATCGACCGCGCCCAGGCGATCCGCCTGCGCCATCTCGCCGAGACGCGCCGGGCGGCGGAAAAGGTGAGCGGCGCGGCGCTGGCCCCGACCTTCGCGGCCGAGGACGCCCGGCCGGTCGACCCCGACGACGAGCGCTTCCGGCTGATCGGCGGCTTCAACGACGTCTTCGTCACCATCGGCGTCGGCTTGCTCGCCGGCGCGCTCCTGGCCCTGGCGCGCGTGCTCGGGCTCGGCGAGGCCTTCGCCCTGACGGGCCTCATCGTCGCCTGGGGCCTGGCGGAGTGGTTCTCGCGCCGGATGCGGCTCGCCCTGCCGTCTATCGCCCTCGCCCTGATGTTCGCGGCCGCGGCCGGTTTCCTCTCCGCGAGCGGCATGCAGGCTCCCCTGCGCATGGCGGCGCTCGGCCGTGACGCCACCGAGGGCTGGATGATCGTCGCCGCCGGGCTGGCGGTCGCGGCCGCGGCGGGGCTGCACCACTGGCGCTTCAAGGTGCCGATCGACGGAGCGATCATCGCGGCCGGCTGCGTGGGCATGCTCGGCGGTGCGCTGCTGGCGCTCGTGCCCTGGCTGGTCCGCGACTACCTGACGCCGATCGCCTTCGTGGCCGGCGTCGCGGTCTTTATCGTGGCGATGCGCCTCGACATGGGCGATCCGCAGCGCCTGACCCGCCGCTCCGACAGCGCCTTCTGGCTGCATCTGCTCGCCGCCCCGCTGATCGTCCACCCGGTCATTCACCTCGCCACCGGCGGCCTCGCCCAGATCTCGACGGTGCAGGCGCTGGTCGTCCTCGCGCTCTTCGTCCTGCTCGGCCTCGCGGCCCTGGTGATCGACCGGCGCGCGCTCCTCGTCGCCGGCCTGAGCTATGCCGGCGTCGCGATCGCCTATCTGATCTCGCAGAACGTCTCGAGCAATCTGAGCCTGCCGCTTGCGCTGCTCGGTCTCGCGATCGTCGTGCTCGCGCTGTCGGCCGGCTGGCGCGCCTTGCGCTCCTGGCTCGTGCCGCTCCTTCCGCTGGGACGGCTCGCCGACCGGCTTCCCTCCATCGTCTTACCGGAATCCAGATGACGTCCTTTTCCCCCCGCGAGATCGTCTCCGAGCTCGACCGCTTCATCGTCGGCCAGAAGGACGCCAAGCGCGCCGTCGCCATCGCGCTGCGCAACCGCTGGCGCCGGCAGCAGTTAGAGGGACCGCTGCGCGAGGAGGTCGCGCCCAAGAACATCCTGATGATCGGGCCGACCGGCTGCGGCAAGACCGAGATCGCACGGCGCCTGGCGCGGCTCGCCAACGCGCCCTTCCTCAAGGTCGAGGCGACCAAGTTCACCGAGGTCGGCTATGTCGGCCGCGACGTCGAATCGATCATTCGCGACCTGGTCGAGATCGGCATCGGCCTGGTGCGCGATTCGAGGCGCAAGGACGTGCAGGCCAAGGCGCATGTCCACGCCGAGGAGCGCGTGCTCGACGCGCTGGTCGGCTCGACCGCGAGCCCGGCGACGCGCGATTCCTTCCGCCGCAAGCTGCGCAACAACGAGCTCGACGACAAGGAGATCGAGGTCGAGATCGCTGGGGGCGCCTCGACCACGCCGATGTTCGAATTGCCCGGCATGCCCGGCGCCTCGATCGGTGCGATCAATCTCGGCGACATGTTCGGCAAGGCCTTCGGCCAGAAGGGCAAGCCGCGCCGCGTCCTGGTCAAGGACGCCTATGGCCCCCTGATCGCCGAGGAGAGCGACAAGCTGATCGACCAGGACGCGATCGTGCAGGCGGCGATCCGCGAGGTCGAGAACAACGGCATCGTCTTTCTCGACGAGATCGACAAGATCTGCGCCCGCGAGGGCAAGGCCGGGGCCGACGTCTCGCGCGAAGGCGTGCAGCGCGACCTGCTGCCGCTGATCGAGGGCACCACCGTCGCGACCAAGCACGGGCCGGTGAAAAGCGACCATATCCTGTTCATCGCCTCGGGCGCCTTCCATGTCTCGCGCCCCTCCGACCTCCTGCCCGAGCTGCAGGGCCGGCTGCCGATCCGCGTCGAGCTCTCGCCGCTCGACGTCGAGGACTTCAAGCGCATCCTGACCGAGACGGAGGCGAGCCTGATCAAGCAGACCGTGGCACTGATGGCGACCGAGGAGGTCACGGTCGATTTCACCCCGGACGCGATCGACGCGATCGCGCGCATCGCCGTGATGGTGAATTCCACGGTCGAGAATATTGGGGCGCGGCGGCTGCAGACCGTGATCGAGCGCATCCTCGACGAGATCTCCTTCACCGCGACCGACCGTTCCGGCGAGACCGTGACGATCGACGCCCCTTACGTCGAGGCGCGCATCGGCGATCTGGCGAAGAACGCGGACCTGAGCCGGTTCATCCTGTAGGCCGCTTGATCGGAAACCGCCCCAAAACTGCATAGCAATAGCGAAGCGCCTGGTACTGTCTTCGTTTTTGATTATATTGAAGACGGATGGAGGTGAGGCGATGTCCCGCACCACGACGATGACCGTCAGGCTCAGCGGCCCCCTGAGAGATTTCGTGACCGAGAATGTCGGTCCTGACGGGGCCTATGAGAATGTCAGCGAATATGTCCGCGACCTCATCCGCCGCGACCGGGAGCGGGTGGAGCGCGAAGGGTTCGAGCGGTTGAAGGCGGAACTGCAGCATGCTTTCGCCGCTCCCGATTCGTCTTATCGAGCGCTGAGCGCCGAGGACGTGATCGCGCGCAACGAGGCCTGATCGGTGCATGGCCGCTGTCCGCGTCAGTGAGGCGGCCTCGCATCGTCTCGACGAGATCTATCGCTATACGCGCGAGCGCTGGGGAGACGATCAGGCCGCCAGCTACATCAGAGGCCTGTTTCAGGCCTTCGAGCGGATCGAGACGCACCGCGTCACGTCGCGGCCCGTGCCGGCGGAGTTCGGCGTCGATGGCTACGTCTTCCGCCATGAGCGCCATGTCGTCTATTGGCGCCGCCTCGAGAACGGCGATATCGGCATCGTGACGATCCTGCACGAGCGCATGCACCAGATCGATCGCTTTCGCGACGATTTCGAACCGTGATGCCACGCGATCAGGCCACGCCGCCTTCGCGCCGCCTCGCCCGCGATTCGCTCGTCGTCGGGACGGCGACGATCCTGTCGCGCCTGCTCGGCTTCGCCCGCGACGTGCTGATCGCCCGCCTGCTCGGCGCAGGTCCCGTGGCGGATGCCTTCCTGGCGGCCCTGCGCCTGCCCAATCTCGTCCGGCGCGTGCTCGGCGAGGGCGGGTTGAACGCGCCTTTCGTGCCACTCTATCTCAAGATCAAGGGTGAAAGCGGCGATGGCGCGGCGAGCCGCTTCGCCGGCGAGGCGGCCGCGCAGCTCGGCCTGCTGCTCGTCGTCCTGGTCGCGCTCGGCGAGATCTTCGCGCCCTGGCTGGTGCTGGGGCTGGCGGGCGGCTTCGCGGACGAGCCCGACACGCTGGCGCTGGCTGCGCATTACACCCGGCTGATGCTGCCCTTCCTGCTGCTGACGACACTCGCCGCATTGCTGGCGGCCCTGCTCAATGCCGAGCGGCGGTTCACGGCCGCGGCGCTGGCGCCCGCCCTGATGAACGCCATCCTGCTCGGCGTGCTCCTCTGGCTGCTGTGGCTCGGGGCGGAAGCCGCAGCCGGCGCCAGCCTGCTCGCCCTGTGCGTCAGCCTGACCGGGCTCGCCCATCTCGGCCTGATCCTGTTCCGGCTCCGCGCCTCCGGGCTGCCGCGCCCGAGCCTGCGCTGGTCGCCCGAGATGACGCGGCTCGTGCGCACCGGCGGCGCGACGCTGCTCGCCGCCTCGGCGGCCCAGCTCGTGCTGCTGCTGGCGACGCAGATCGCCTCGTCCGAGCCGGGCGCGGTCGCGGCGCTGTATTACGCCGACCGGATCTTCCAGCTGCCGCTCGGCTTCGTCGGCGTGGCGATGGGAACGGTCGTGCTGTCGGACATGGCGAGGGCGGACGCGAGCGAGCATGACGCCACGCTCGGACGGGCGCTGACGCTCGGGCTCGCGCTCGCCGTTCCGGCGGCCGTGGCGCTGGCGGCGCTGGCCGAGCCGATCGTCTCGGTCCTGTTCGAGCATGGCCGCTTCAGTGCCGAGGACCGCGGGCGCACCGCAGCGGCCCTGATGGGATTCGCGCTCGGCCTGCCCTTCGCGGTGATGGCCAAGGTCTTCGGGCAGGTCTTTTTCGCCCGCAACGAGCCGCGCGCGCCGCTGCTCGCCGGAGTGGCGGCGCTGCTGGTGGCCGGGTTCGCGGGCTTCGGCGACGCCAGTGGCCGCGACGCCGCGGCGGTGGGGGCGCTGGCGGCGAGCCTCGCCTTCATCGCCCAGGCGGTCCTGCTCTCGCTTCAGCTTCGGCGCGAGGGCGTCTGGCGGCCGAGTCTTGCGAGCCTGCGGCCGATCATCGCGATCGGCGTCGCCAGCGCGGCGATGCTGGTCGTGCTGCAGCTTCTGCAGCCGCCGTTGGCGGCGGCGCTCGCGCCCGGCCAAGCGGTGGTCGGGCGGGCCGCTGCGCTGACGGCGCTCTGTCTCGGCGGGCTTGCGACCTACGGGCTCGTCGGCGCGCTGCTGGGCGCTTTCGGAATGCCGCTCTTGCGCCTTTCCCGCGCTTCCGCCAGAACGCCGCGTTCCTGATACCCGCTCGCGACTTGAGGAGCGTTCGATGGCCGGTTTCCCCCAACGCGTCTTTTCCGGCATGCAGCCGACCTCGACGCTGCATCTCGGCAATTATCTCGGCGCGCTGACCAACTGGGTGGCGATGCAGAAGACGCATGACTGCATCTATTGCGTCGTCGACATGCACGCGATCACCGTCTGGCAGGATCCGGCCGAGCTGACGCGCGCGATCCGCGAGGTGACCGCGGCCTATCTCGCCGCCGGCGTCGATCCGAAGAAGAGCATCATCTTCAACCAGAGCCAGGTCGCGCAGCATGCCGAGCTCGCCTGGGTGTTCAATTGCGTCGCCCGGCTCGGCTGGCTGAACCGGATGACCCAGTTCAAGGAGAAGGCCGGCAAGGACCGGGAGAACGCCTCGGTCGGGCTCTATGCCTATCCGAACCTGATGGCGGCCGACATCCTGGTCTACAAGGCGACGCATGTGCCGGTCGGCGAGGACCAGAAGCAGCATCTCGAGCTGGCGCGCGACATCGCGCAGAAGTTCAACAACGATTTCGGCGAGGAAATCGCCGCCAGGGGCCTCGGCACCGGCGATCTCGGCTTCTTTCCGCTGCCCGAACCGATGATCCAGGGCCCGGCACCGCGCGTGATGAGCCTGCGCGACGGCACCAAGAAGATGTCGAAATCAGACCCCTCCGACTATTCGCGCATCAACCTCACCGACGATGCCGAGACGATCGCCCAGAAGGTGCGCAAGGCGAAGACCGATCCCGAGGCCCTGCCCTCCGAGGAGAAGGGTCTGGAAGGCCGCCCCGAGGCCGAGAACCTCGTCGGCATCTATGCCGGACTCGGCGGCGAAAGCCGGGCGCAGGTGCTGGCGCGCTTCGGCGGCGGCCAGTTCTCGGCCTTCAAGGGGGCGCTGGTCGATCTCGCGGTGGCGAAGCTTGCGCCGATCGCCGGCGAGATGCGCCGGCTGCTCGCCGAGCCTGCGCATATCGACGCGATTCTCGGCGAGGGCGCCGAACGGGCGGCCGCGATCGCCGCGCCGATCACGCGCGACGTCAAGGACGTGGTCGGCTTCGTCAGCCGGCGCTGAGCCGGGCGGGGGCTTGCGCTGACGTTGCGGCGCGGGTCACCATGATCCCTCCTGAAGCGGCAGCAGGTTCACGACAATGGTGACGCGACGGCGGTCCTATGAAACGGGCCATCGCCCGAAATTCCTCGCGGTGGTGGACGACAGCGACGAATGCGCCAAGGCCGTGCGCTTCGCCGCGCGGCGCTGCTCGCGCATCGGCGCGTCGATCGTGCTGCTCGGCGTGATCACGCCGCCCGAGCACGAGACCTGGCTCGGCGTCGGCGAGGTGATGCAGGCCGAGGCGGAGGCCGAGGCCGAGAGGCTGCTCGACGAGGCGGCGGCGGCGGTGCGCGCGCTCGCCGGACTCGAGCCCGAGAAGATCGTCCGCACCGGCGTCAAGGCCGACGAGCTCGTCAAGCTGATCGAGGCCGACGAGGACATCTCGCTGCTCGTGCTCGCCGCCGGAACCGGCCGCGACGGCCCGGGACCGCTGGTCAGCGCGCTCGCCGGCAAATCGGCCGGCACCTTCCCGATCCCGGTCGCGATCGTTCCCGGCCACCTGGCGGACGAGGAGATCGACGCGCTGGCATGAGCACGCGCCGAGGCGATGCGCTTGGCGCTGGAATCATTCCAGCGACGCGCCTATATCGAGCGGAGGAGCGGCGGCCTTGAACCGTCCGTAACCGGAGGCGACCATGTTCATCCAGACCGAAGCCACGCCGAATCCGGCGACGCTGAAATTCCTGCCCGGCCGCACCGTCATGCCCGACGGCACACTGGAGCTGCGCGACGCCGACCAGGCGGACCGCTCGCCGCTGGCCTCGCGGCTCTTCGCCGTCGACGGCGTCTCGGGCGTGTTCCTCGGCTCCGATTTCATCACCGTGACCAAGTCCGGGGGCGAATGGCCGCATCTCAAGCCCGCGATCCTCGGCGCCATCATGGAGCATTTCATGTCGGGCGCGCCGGTGCTCTCCGACGGTTCGAGCGCCGACGTCACGGACGAGGGCGAGTTCTTCGCGCCCGAGGACGCCGCGACCGTCGACACGATCAAGGATCTGCTGGAGACGCGCATCCGCCCGGCCGTGGCCGGCGATGGCGGCGACATCACCTTCCGCGGCTACAAGGACGGCGTCGTCTATCTCGCGATGAAGGGCTCCTGCTCGGGCTGCCCGTCCTCGACCGCGACCCTGAAGCACGGCATCCAGAACCTTCTGCGCCACTTCCTCCCGGACGTGCGCGAGGTCGAGGCCGTCTGACTCCTTCCACAGTCGTCCCGGACGCAGCGAAGCGGAGATCCGGGACCCATGCCTGACGCTTTTCCGGACATGGTCCGGAATGGATCCCGGGTCGCCCTTCGGTCGCCCGGGATGACATGCTATGCGCTGTGCATGAATCAGCATCCGACAGGACGATAATGCGCATCCTCGCGATCGACACCGCGCTCGGCGCCTGCTCTGCCTGCGTGCTCGAGATGGGCGAGGCCAAGCCGCTGGCCCGCGAGCAGATCGCAATGGATCGCGGCCATGCCGAAGCGCTGATGCCGCTGATCGAGCGCGTGATGAACGCGGTCGAGGGCGGCTTCTCCTCGCTCGACCGCGTCGCCGTCACCATCGGCCCGGGCAGCTATACCGGGCTGCGCGTCGGGATCAGCGCGGCGCGCGCCATCGCGCTGGCGGCCGGCATCCCCGCCGTCGGCGTGACGACGCTGGCCGCCACGGCCGCGCCGCTGGTCGGCCGCGAGCCCGGCCGGGTGATCGCGGCCGCACTCGACGCCAAGCATGGCCAGGTCTGGTTCCAGGCCCTGAACGCGCAGGGCAAGCAGCTCGTCTCGGTGCGCCAGGTCAACCACCGCGACGCGGCGCGCGCGATCGGCGCGGGTCCGGTCAGCCTGGTCGGTTCGGCGGCGCTCGCCATCGCCAACGAAGCCTGGGCGATCGGGCTCGACGCGCTGGTCATCGACGACGCCAAGGCGCCCGACGTGACCTGGGTGGCGCGGCTCGGCCTGCTCGCCGACCCGGCCGTCGCGCCGCCGCGCCCGCTCTACCTGAAAGAGCCGGAAACCACGCCGCAGGACCGCGCCCGGCTGCCCCGGCGCTGACTTTCGTCGATTCCGCGCTTGCCAGGCCGCCGGAACATGCGATCTAGCGGCATGGACTGGCTGCACCGACTGCTCCACCCCAATAGCGGGCCGCTGCGCACCGCCCGCCTCGACGTGCGGCACGCACGCCATGTCGCGGCGCTGCATCATCTCGGCGGCTTCGCGCGCGGCTGGGAGCCAGGCGAATGCGCGGGGCTCCTGGTCGATGCGGCGGTCGTCGCCGACGGCGTCTTTCCCGGCAATGCCCCCAACCCCGCAGGCTTCGCGATGTCGCGCCTGGCGGCCGACGAAGCCGAGATCCTCAGCATCGTCATCGCGCCGCAACGGCGCGGCAGCGGCTTCGGCCGGGCGCTTCTCGCCGCCCATATCAGCCAGCTCGCGGCCAGGGGCGCAGCGCATGTCTATCTCGAGGTCGAGGACGGCAATGTCGCGGCCGACCGGCTGTACCGGCATTTCGGCTTTCGCGAAGTCGGGCGACGCAAGGGCTATTATCCGAAGCCCGACGGCAGCCGGACGACTGCCATCACCATGCGGCTGGACCTGGCATGAACGGCTTGCATCCCGGCGCGATCCTGCGGCTCACGGTGCTGGCGATCGGCACGCTCGCGCTGCTTCCCATGCAGCTCGTCGCGCTGCGGCTCGGGCCGCGCCACGGCTGGCGGCTGCCTGTGCTGTTTCATCGCTTCACCTGCGCCTGCCTGGGCGTGAGGCGGCGGGTGCGCGGGATGGCCCCTCCGGAGGGTGAGGGCGCGCTCATCGTCGCCAACCATGTCTCCTGGCTCGACATCTCGGTGATCGGCGCCGAGCGCCGGCTCTGTTTCGTCGCGAAGTCGGAGGTCGCGGGCTGGCCAGTCATTGGCCTGCTCGCCAAGGTTCAGCGCACGCTCTTCATCGACCGCTCGCGCAAGACTGCGACGGCCGGCGTCACGGCCGAGATGGGCCGGCGCATCTCGGACGGCCAGTCGGTCGTGCTCTTTGCCGAAGGCACGACCGGCGACGGCACCCGCACCCTGCCGCTGCGCTCGGCGCTGCTCGGCGCCGCGCATGAGGCGCTCGGCCGCAACGGCGACGACGGCGACATCACCGTCTATCCCCTCGCCATCACCTATACCGGCTTCCACGGGATGGCGGGCGGGCGCGCCGAACGCTCGGCGCTGGCCTGGTATGGCGATATGGAACTCGCACCCCATCTCAAGGCCATGCTCGATGCCGGCGCCATCGATGTCGAGCTCGCCTGGGGCGAGCCGATCCGCATGGGACACGCGACCTCGCGCAAGGAGGCGACGCGCCTCGCCGAGCGCGCCATTCGTGCGGCCCGCCGCGAGACGATCACCGGGCGGCCGGCACAGCGCCATCTCGATGGCGCGGATGTTGCTTGAAGAACCGCCTATGGCGGAAGACATTTCCACCGGGCGCGATCCGGAGTAAGGAGACGGTTTGGAGACCCGATCCGCAACGATGAAGAAAGTCCATATCAAGTCCTTCGGCTGCCAGATGAACGTCTATGACGGGCAGCGCATGGCCGATATCCTGGCTGGGCAGGGCTATGAGGAGACGGCGACGCCCGAGGGCGCGGACCTGATCCTGCTCAATACCTGCCATATCCGCGACCGGGCGGTGCAGAAGGTCTATACCGAGCTCGGCAAGCTCCGCGATCTCAAGAACGGCCAGAACGCGAGCGGGCAGGACACGAGGATCGTGGTCGCCGGCTGCGTCGCTCAGGCCGAGGGCGCGGAGATCCAGCGCCGCCAGCCGGCGGTCGACCTCGTCGTCGGGCCGCAGGCCTATCACCGCCTGCCGGCCCTGCTCGACGAGGCCCGGCGCAGGCGCGTGGTCGATACCGACCTGCCGATCGACGACAAGTTCGGTCACCTGCCGGCGCCGAAGCCCGCCGCGATCCGCAGCCGCGGCATCTCGGCCTTCGTCACGATCCAGGAAGGCTGCGATAAGTTCTGCGCCTTCTGCGTCGTGCCCTATACGCGCGGCGCGGAATTCTCGCGCCCGGTGGGTGCGATCCTCGCCGAGATCGAGCGGCTGGCGGAAGCGGGCGTGCAGGACGTCACCCTGATCGGCCAGAACGTCAATGCCTATCATGGCGAGGGGCCCGGCGGCGCGGCCTGGAGCCTGGCGCGGCTGATGCACCGTGTCGCCGCGGTGCCGGGCATCAGCCGCATCCGCTACACCACGAGCCACCCGCGCGACATGGACGACGACCTGATCGCCGCCCATCGCGACCTGCCGCAGGTGATGCCCTTCCTGCACCTGCCGGTCCAGGCGGGCTCGGACCGGATCCTGGCGGCGATGAACCGCAAGCACACGGCCGACGAGTATCGCCGGCTGATCGAGCGCATTCGCGAGGCGCGGCCGGACATCGCCCTGTCCTCGGATTTCATCGTCGGCTTCCCCGGCGAGAGCGAAGCCGATTTTGCGCAGACGCTGCGCCTGGTCGAGGATATCGGCTTCGCCTCGAGCTATTCCTTCAAATATTCGCCGCGGCCCGGCACGCCGGCAGCCGATCTCGGCGACCAGGTCGCGCCCGAGGTGATGAGCGAGCGCCTGCACCGATTGCAGGAGCGCATCGAGCACCACCGCCAGGCCTTCAACCATGCCATGGTCGGCCGGACGGTCGATGTCCTGCTCGAGCGCGCTGGGCGGCATCCGGGACAGCTTGCGGGAAAATCGCCATACCTTCAGGCTGTCCAGATCGAAGCCAGGGCGAATCAGATCGGCGACATGGTCAAGGTGGTGATCGAGCGGGCGGGCTCGAACTCGCTGTTCGGCCGCGAGGCCGGGCCGGAGGGCCTCGCCGCTTGAGCGCACCTGCTTTCAGCCCGGCCGGCGCGCCGGCTTTCGGACCCTGTCATCAGGATGAGATCGACTCATCGAGTTATGCACCAGGACTACCCGGCCCCACGCTCCTGTCCGGCCGGCATGCGCGCCAGGGAGACGACGCTTTTGGCACAGGCTGACCAGGTGACACCGAGATCCGATCGAGAGCCGCGCCGCGAGGGCGCATCGCCACGCGTCGAGAGCCTGACGCGCGACGGGGTCCCGGCCACCGAGGTCGTGCTGTCCTTCGAGGACAACCGGCTGGCCAGCCTCGTCTTCGGCCAATACGACCAGAACCTGGCGCATCTCGAGCGCCGGCTCGGCGTCGTCATCAACCCGAACGGCAACCACGTCACGATCAAGGGCCCGCGCGAGACCGCCGAGCAGGCCGGGCGCGTGCTGAAGACGCTCTATGCCCGCGCCAAGGCCAATGCGCCGGTCAATCTCGGCGAGGTCGATGGCGCGATCGAGGAAAGCAACGTGCAGCGCTCGCTGTTCCCGGCGGAAAACACCGGAAAGGCCTCTTTCGAGGCGATCGTCACGCGCAAGCGCGGCCCCGTGCGGGCGCGCAATGCGGCGCAGGACGCCTATCTGCGCCAGCTCAAGCGCAACGAGCTCGTGCTCGCCGAGGGGCCGGCCGGCACCGGCAAGACCTGGCTCGCCGTCGGCCATGCCGTCTCGCTGATCGAGCAAGGCGTCGTCGAGCGCATGGTGCTGTCGCGGCCCGCCGTCGAGGCCGGCGAGCGGCTCGGCTTCCTGCCCGGCGACATGCGCGAGAAGGTCGATCCCTATCTGCGCCCGATCTATGACGCGCTCAACGATTTCATGGAGGCGCGCCATGTCGAGCGCGCCCTGCAGACCGGGATGATCGAGATCGCCCCGCTCGCCTTCATGCGCGGGCGCACCCTGACCAACGCGGTGGTGCTGCTCGACGAGGCGCAGAACGCGACCTCGGTGCAGATGAAGATGTTCCTGACCCGTCTCGGCGAGGGCTCGCGCATGATCATCACGGGCGATCCGAGCCAGATCGACCTGCCGCCGGGGCAGCGCTCGGGCCTGATCGAGGCGGTGAAGCTGCTCTCCGGCGTCGAGGGCGTCGGCCATGCCCGCTTCGAGGAAGGCGACGTCGTGCGCCACGATCTCGTGCGCCGGATCGTGATGGCCTATGAGAACGCGGCGCGCCAGGAGCGCGACCAGCGCGAGGAACGCGCCCGCTCCGTCGTCGCCGAGGCGCCGCCGGCCCCGATCGAGGGCGACAGCGAGGGGCTGAAGCGCACGCTCTCGCGGGAGCGGCCGCGATGAAAGACCGACCTCCCACGCGGCGCCCCGCGCCGCGGACACGACATCTCTCGATCGCCATCCGGACGCAATCGCGGCGCTGGCGCGAGCTCGCAGACCTGCGCGAACGGGTGGCGTCGGCCGCCGACGCCGCCCTGGCCGTCGCACCGGTCAAGCCGCGCGAGGCGGCCGAGCTCAGCCTGCTGCTGACCGACGACAAGCGCATCCGCGCCGTCAACCGCGACTGGCGCGGCTTCGACAAGGCGACGAACGTGCTCTCCTTCCCGGCCGCGCCGCCGGAGCGGATCGCCACGAGCCCGGTTCTCGGCGATATCGTGCTGGCCTATGAGACGGTCGCGCGCGAGGCCGGCAATGAGGGCAAGAGCATCGGCGACCATCTCAGCCATCTCGTCGTCCACGGCCTGCTGCACCTGCTCGGAGAGGATCACGAGACGGAAGACGAGGCGGCGCGCATGGAGGGGCTCGAGGTCGCCGCGCTGGCGCGGCTCGGCATCGCCGATCCCTATGCCGGCACCGAGCCCGCCTTAGCCCCGAAGACGCAACACGAACCAGACCATCCGAGATCATGAGCGACGACAGTAGACCGGCTCCAAGCGAACCTCCCAGTCGCGGCCTGGCCCAGTGGCTGAGCCATTTCCTCGACCGTCTCGGCCTGCGCAACGGCGCGACCATTCGCGAGGACATCGCCGAAGCGCTGGCCCAGGGCAGCGGACAACTGGCCGATCTGAGCCCGCAGGAGCGGGCGATGCTGTCGAACGTACTCAGCCTGCGCGAGCGCCGCATCGCCGACGTCATGGTGCCGCGCGCCGACATCATCGCCGTGTCGTCCGAGGCGACGCTGGGCGAATTGCTGGCGCTGTTCCGCACCGCCGGCCATTCGCGGCTGCCGGTCTATGGCGAGACGCTCGACGATCCGCGCGGCATGGTCCATATCCGCGACTTCCTCGATTTCATCGCCGCGCGGGCAAAGCCGGCGCGACGCGGCGGCGCGGCGCCCGCGAGCGGCCCCAGCCTCGGCGCGATCGACCTCTCCGTGACCCTCGCCTCGGCCAAGATCCTGCGGCCGGTGCTCTATGTCCCGCCCTCGATGCCCGCCGTCGACCTTTTGGTGCGGATGCAGGCGACGCGGACCCATATCGCGCTGGTGATCGACGAATATGGCGGCACGGACGGGCTGGTCTCGATCGAGGACCTGGTCGAGATCGTGGTCGGCGACATCGAGGACGAGCACGATCTCGACGAGGCGCCGACGATCGCGCCCGCCGGCGAGAACCGGTTCACGGCCGATGCCCGCGCGACGCTCGAAGACCTCAAGGATGCGACCGGGATCGACCTGTCGGAAGCCGAGGTCGCGGAGGAGGTCGACACGCTCGGCGGCCTGATCGTGACCCTGGCCGGCCGCGTGCCGGCGCGCGGCGAGCTGATCCAGGGCCCGGAGGGGCTCGCCTTCGAAATCCTCGACGCCGATCCACGCCGCATCAAGCGGCTGCGCATCCATCGCAGCGCGCCCGTGGTTCCGGACTCGCCGGCAGCGGCGGAATCCGGCTGATGCGTTTCGCCGCCCTGGCCGACCGGGTCGTCCTCGCCTGGGGCTGGCCCCGGCGCCTGATCGCGCTCGCAGCGGGCGCGACGGGTGCGCTCGCCCTGCCGCCGCTCGATCTCTGGCCGCTGATCGTCGTGCCGATGACGGTCGCCGTCTGGCTCGTCGACGGCGCGGTCGGCACGGGCCGCTGGGCGCGTGTCCGGGCCGCCCTGGCGGTCGGCTGGTGGTGGGGTTTCGGCTTCTTTCTCGCCGGTTTGTGGTGGCTGGGCGCGGCCTTCCTCGTCGAAGCCGACAAATTCGCCTGGGCGATGCCGCTCGGCGTCGTCGCCTTGCCGGCCGGGCTCGCTTTGTTTCCGGCGCTCGCCTTCGCGGCGGCGCGCCTGATCTGGCCGCAAGGCAGCGGCCGCATCCTGATCTTCGCCGTCGCGCTGGCCCTGAGCGAATGGCTGCGCGGGCATGTGCTGACCGGCTTTCCCTGGAACGCCTATGGCATGATGCTGGCGGGGCAGGCCTGGATCGCGCAATTCGCCTCGCTCGCCGGCCTCTACGGGCTGACGCTGGTGGCGGTCGCCATCGGCGCCGCGCCGGCGACGCTCGGCACCGGCAAACCGGGGCCGACCCGCTGGCGGGCGCCCGTCCTGGCGCTCGTGGCGCTGGGCGGCTTGCTCGGCTTCGGCGCCTGGCGCATCCCGGCCGCCCCCACGCCGGATGTCAGCGGCGTCAAACTGCGCCTGATGCAGCCCAACCTGCCACAGGACGCCAAGTTCAATCCCCGTGCCGGCGAGGCGATCCTGAGCCGCTATCTCGCGCTCAGCGACCGGGCGACGAGCCCGCGCACGCTCGGTGTCCAGGACGTCACCCATCTGATCTGGCCGGAATCGGCCTTTCCCTTCCTGCTCGGCCGCACGCCGCAGGCGCTGTCGCGGATCGCGGCGCTGCTGCCGCCGAACGCCACGTTGATCACCGGCGCGGCACGCGCCGGCGAGACCCTGCCCGGCGAGAGCCGGCCGCCGATCTTCAACTCCATCCAGGTGGTCAATGACGAGGGCGCGATCGTCGCGAGCTACGACAAGGTCCATCTCGTGCCCTTCGGAGAATATCTTCCGGCCGTCCTCGAGACGCTGATCCGCAGCGTCGGACTATCCGAGTTCGTCGCCGTGCCAGGCGGTTTCGCCGCCGCCTCGCGCCGCATGCCGCTCACCGTGCGCGGGCTCCCGCCAGCGGCGGCCCTGATCTGCTACGAGGCGGTCTTTCCCGGGCAGGTGATGCCGCAGGGCCCGCGCCCCGGCTTCATGCTCAACCTCACCAATGACGGCTGGTTCGGCCAGACGAGCGGGCCCTACCAGCACTTCGCCCAGGCGCGGCTGCGCAGCGTCGAAGAGGGCCTGCCGCTCGTACGTGTCGCCAATACCGGTATTTCGGCCGTAATTGACCCCTATGGCCGGGTCACCGCGAGCCTCCCGCTCGGAACCGAAGGCGTGCTCGACGCCGCTTTGCCGATCGGCATTCCTGCCACGCTCTATGTGCAATTCAGGGATGTCTTTTTTGCAGGGCTTGTCCTAGCATTCCTGCTCCTATCCCGTTTGCGCCTTACGAGGTAATCCCATTTGGAACTATTTCCAGGGCGCAGGATGTCGGATAAGAGGTGGTTATAATAGACCTTAGTTCGATGCTCACCATAGGACACCTGCCGGATTGCGGCTTCGGCAGACCGTCCTTACCCAAGGCCCGTTGGTTCATGCTCAAGAAAATCCCCAATCCAATCGATCGCCATGTCGGCAGCCGTGTCCGCATGCGCCGCATGCTTGCTGGCGTCAGCCAGGAAAAACTCGGCGATGCGCTCGGCCTGACCTTCCAGCAGGTCCAGAAATACGAGAAGGGCGCAAACCGCATCAGCGCCAGCCGCCTGCAGCAGATCGCCAAGATGCTGGACGTGCCGGTCTCCTTCTTCTTCGACGGCGCTCCCACGGGCGATACGCCGAGCGGAGGCTTCTCCGACTCCGCCTCGACCACCTATATCTCGGACTTCCTGTCGACCAGCGAAGGCGTGCAATTGACCAAGGCCTTCGTGCGCATCAAGAGCGGGCGAGTCCGCCGCCGGATCATCGACCTGGCCGAGGCTCTTGCCGAGGAAGACGCCGAAAAGAGCTGATCATGGCAGTTTTTCGTTCGTCTTGACGAACATCTCTCCCGATAAACGGATTTCGGCGCTTGACGCCGAACGCCTCCGCTGCAAAAACGCTGCGCCCTGCTCCGGCCGGGCCCGCGCTGGCGGCCGCCAGCTTTCCCGTGGATGAAGGATCCTTCGCCCGTGTCACGCCAAAATTACCTGTTCACCAGCGAGTCCGTTGCCGAAGGTCATCCCGACAAGGTCTGCGACCGGATCTCCGACGAAGTCGTCGATCTGTTCTTCAAGGAAGCGGCCAAGGCCGGGATGGATGCGAGCCAGGTGCGTGTCGCCTGCGAAACGCTGGCCACCACCAATCGCGTCGTCATCGCCGGCGAGGTCCGCACCTCGCTCGACGAGAAGGCGATGAAGAGCAAGGTCAAGTCGGCCGCGCGCAAGGCGATCCGGGCGATCGGCTACGAGCAGGACGGCTTCCACTGGAAGAAGTGCAAGATCGACGTGCTGCTGCACGCCCAGTCGGCCGACATCGCCCAGGGCGTCGACGCCGCCGGCAACAAGGACGAAGGCGCCGGCGATCAGGGCATCATGTTCGGCTATGCCTGCCGCGAGACGCCCGAGCTGATGCCGGCGCCGATCTACTACGCCCACAAGATCCTCGAGGTCCTCGCCAAGGCGCGCCATTCCGGCGAAGGCCCGGCCGCCAAGCTCGGCCCCGACGCCAAGAGCCAGGTCACCGTCAAATACGAGAACGGCAAGCCGGTCGGCGTCACGCAGATTGTGCTCTCGACCCAGCATCTCGACGACAAGCTGAGCTCGGGCGACGTGCGCAAGATCGTCGAGCCCTATATCCGCGACACCCTGCCCGACGGCTGGGTCTCGAAGGACACCGTCTGGCACGTCAACCCGACCGGCAAGTTCGTGATCGGCGGCCCCGACGGCGATGCCGGCCTGACCGGCCGCAAGATCATCGTCGACACCTATGGTGGGGCTGCCCCCCATGGCGGCGGCGCCTTCTCAGGCAAGGACCCGACCAAGGTCGATCGCTCGGCCGCCTATGCCGCGCGCTATCTCGCCAAGAATGTCGTTGCGGCCAAGCTCGCCGACCGCTGCACGATCCAGCTTTCCTACGCCATCGGTGTCGCCAAGCCGCTGTCGATCTATGTCGACCTCCACGGCACCGGCAAGGTCGAGGAGGCCAAGCTGGAGAAGGTGCTCGGCGATGTCATGGACCTGACGCCGCGCGGCATCCGCACCCATCTCGGCCTCAACAAGGCGATCTACGCCAAATCGGCCTCCTACGGTCATTTCGGCCGCAAGGCCGGCCGTGACGGCAGCTTCTCCTGGGAGAAGACCGATCTCGCCGACACGCTGAAGAAGGCCGTCGCCTGAGCGGCATCCCGCTCACCGGAGACCAGGAAGGCCGGAGCAACCGCTCCGGCCTTTGCTTTTGCAGAACCGCAATAGAGCAAGCCGGGATCAGGCTCCGGAGCGCAGCTCCGGAATGACGCGGAAGCTTTTCGCTTCATCGCAGCATGTTCTAGAGACCAGCGACCATGACCGACGAACACGATACGGACCGCGCCTTTTTCGGCCGGCGCAAGGGCAAGCCCCTGCGCGAGGGCCAGAATGCCGTGATCGCGGGCGTGCTGCCCCGCCTGCGCCTGCCCGAAGGCGCGATCGCCGACCTCGCGGCGCTCTTCCCGAGCCCGGTCGAGGCCGTGCGGCTGGAGATCGGCTTCGGCGGCGGCGAGCACCTGCTGGCGCGGATGCGCGAGAGCCCGCAGATCGGCTTCATCGGCTGCGAGCCCTTCGTCAACGGCATGGCGAAGTTCCTGGCCATCGTCGAGCGCGAGAAGCTCGGCAATGTCCGGCTCTGGGACGGCGACGCGGCCCTGATGCTGCCGCGGCTGCCTGAAGGCGGGCTCGACGCGATCGACCTGCTCTATCCCGATCCCTGGCCGAAGCGCCGGCAGCGCAAGCGCCGTTTCGTCTCCGACCGCATGCTCGCCCTGTTCGCGCGGGCCCTGCGCAAGGGCGGCCGCTTCCGCTTCGCCAGCGATATCGACGATTATGTCGGCTGGACGCTGGCGCGGCTGCTGGCCTCGCCCGATTTCGAGTGGACCGACGAACGGGCCGACGACTGGCGCCAGCCCTATCCAGGCTGGGTCCGCACCCGATACGAGGCCAAGGCGGTCGCGGCGGGGCGGGTGCCGAGCTATCTCACTGCGCGCCGTCGCGCATCCTGAGGAAGCCGAGCACGCGCTGGGCCGTGACCGGCGTCAAGGTGCGGAAGCTCTGGCGGGCCCGTTCGATGGCGGGCGCGGATTTGCCGTCGCCCTTGCGCAGGCCGATCAGGGCGCGCGTCGTCTCCCAGGACCAGCCGAGGCCGCGGCCGACGAGCAGGACCGCGTCGCGATCCGGGCCCAGGATGATCTGCTCCGTGGCGGGCAGGCCCAGTCTCGCCAGGATGGCGACGCCGCAAATGGCATGCTCCGTGGCGCCCGTGCCCGCCAGCTCCGCGACCTTGGCCTCGTCGAGCTTGCCGGCATCGTGGAGGCGCTTGATCTCGGCGAGCGCCGCGCTGAACTTGCCGAGATCGTCCTGGAGCTCGGCCGAGACCGCATGGGCGCTGCGCTCGACGGCGCCGTCGACGGCGCTGGCCAAGGCCGGCTCGAGCGTCGCCGCCAGCCGGCGGCGGGCGGAGTTCTTGGCCGCCAGCGTCAGCTGCTCGACGAGCTCGGCGGGAATGTCGCCCCTGGTCCCGAGCGTCGTCTGCAAGGCGTCGTCCTGCACCGCCCGCATCACCAGCACGCCCATGCCATGGCGCGAGAAGCGGGCCGTTTGATTGGCGGCGACGGCATGGGTGACGACCCGGCCACCACGCAGGATGAGGAAATCGGTGACGGGCTCGCCGAGATCGGCCCGCTCGGTAATGGCGAGCATATGGTCGCGGCCCTTGGCCGCCGAGATCGCCACCAGATCCTGATCCGACAGCACCGGCGAGCCGACCAGGACGGGGCGCGCGACCGCGATCTCGTCGAGCGCGAGCTGGCGCACGACGCCGCCGGGCGCATTGGGGACGACGGCGAGGCGCTCGGACAATTCGATGCGCGCGCGCGTCTCGATGGCGCGGGCGAGCCGGCCGATCACGACATCGAAGACGCTGATCTGGTCGTCGCCCATGCCGGCGGCGGTGCTGACGAACAGATCGGTCAGACGCATCAGGATCTGGACGCGCTCGTCGCCGGAACCGCGCGACATCGTCGCTTCTAGATCGCGCAACAGCGCGCTGACCGAACTCATGCCGAACCCTTCGCCGCAACGCGTTCACGCAACATCGCGGGACCCTAGCCGAGAAGAATGACCAGCCGGTTAGCGCGAGGAAACAAAGCCGGGCCTTTACCCGCGCGAGCTTTAACCTTGCATGCCCGGCCGATGCGGACTAAATAGCGGCTCAACAGCTCTGGTTTCGGTGTAAGCCGATGATCAAGAGCGGGCCGGCCGGCCCGCTCTTTTTTATTGGCCGCAAGCCCTGCCGGAGAAAGGCAGGCAACCCGAGCATGAACGAGCCGACAACAGCCGATCAGGACAGACGCGTGGTGACCGAGAGCGGCGTCGCCGCGCGCGTCGCCGCCATCGTCGAGCCGGCGATCGCCGATCTCGGATACCGTCTGGTGCGCGTACGCGTCACCGGCCAGAACGGCTGCACGGTGCAGATCATGGCCGAACGCCCGGACGGGACGATGACTGTCGAGGGCTGCGAGGCCGTGAGCCAGGCGGTTTCGCCGGCGCTCGACGTCGACGATCCGATCCAGGCGGCCTATCATCTCGAAGTGTCCTCGCCGGGGATCGACCGTCCGCTGGTGCGCCCGAGCGATTTCGCGCGCTGGGCCGGGCATCTCGCCAAGATCGAGACGGATGAACCGGTCGCGGGTCGCAAGCGCTTCCGCGGCATCCTGCGCGGCGTCTCGGGTGATGCGGCGCTGCTCTCGCGCGACGACGCGAAGTCGGAGGAGGAGCGCGACGTCGCCATTCCGATGACCGCGATCGGCGAGGCGCGCCTCGTCCTGACCGATGCGCTGGTCACCGAATCGCTCAGGCGCGGCAAATCCGGCCTCCCGCCGGAAATGCCGGCGGCCGAAGAGATCGCCAGCCCGAAAAAGGGCAAGGGAAAATCGCTGGGACCGCGACCGGGCAAGCAGGCCCGGCCGGTTTCGCAGAACGACAACGAAGAGGAGTGAGCGTCATGGCTGTCAGCGCCAACAGGCTCGAACTGCTGCAGATCGCGGATGCCGTGGCCCGCGAGAAATCGATCGACCGGCAGATCGTCGTCGACGCGATGCAGGACGCCATCGCCAAGGCCGCGCGCTCGCGCTACGGCGCCGAGACGGACGTCCATGCCGAGATCAACACGAAGTCGGGCGAGCTGCGCCTGGCGCGCCATCTCCAGGTCGTCGACCAGGTCGAGAACGGCGCGACCGAGATCACGCTCGCCGAGGCCAAGCGGCACAACCCGGCCGCCCAGGTCGGCGACGTCATCGCCGATCCGCTGCCGCCCTTCGATTTCGGACGCATCGCGGCGCAATCGGCCAAGCAGGTCATCGTGCAGAAGGTGCGCGAGGCCGAGCGCGACCGGCAATATGACGAGTACAAGGATCGCATCGGCGAGATCGTCAACGGCGCGGTCAAGCGCGTCGAATACGGCAATGTCTTCGTCGATCTCGGCCGTGGCGAGGCGATCATCCGCCGCGACGAGATGATTCCGCGCGAAACCTTCAAGGTCGGCGACCGGGCTCGCGCCTATGTCTATGACGTGCGCCGCGAGCCGCGCGGGCCGCAGATCTTCCTGTCGCGCACGCATCCGCAATTCATGTCGAAGCTGTTCGGCCAGGAAGTGCCGGAGATCTATGACGGCATCGTCGAGGTCAAGGCCGTCGCCCGCGATCCCGGCTCGCGCGCCAAGATCGCGGTGATCAGCCGCGATTCCTCGATCGACCCGGTCGGCGCCTGCGTCGGCATGCGCGGCTCGCGCGTGCAGGCCGTGGTTGGCGAGCTGCAGGGCGAGAAGATCGACATCATCCCGTGGTCGCCCGACGTCGCGACCTTCGTCGTCAACGCGCTGCAGCCGGCCGAGGTCGCCAAGGTCGTGCTCGACGAGGAGGCCGACAAGATCGAGGTCGTGGTGCCCGACGAGCAGCTCTCGCTCGCCATCGGCCGGCGCGGCCAGAATGTCCGGCTCGCCTCGCAGCTCACCGGCTGGGACATCGACATCCTGACCGAGGCCGAGGAATCCGAGCGCCGCCAGAAGGAATTCCTGGCCCGCACCGAGACCTTCATGAACGCGCTGAATGTCGACGAGACCGTCGGTCAGCTCCTCGCCTCGGAAGGCTTCCGCTCGGTCGAGGAGGTCGCCTATGTCGAACTCGCCGAGCTGGCCTCGATCGAGGGCTTCGACGACGAGACCGCCGGCGAGATCCAGGCGCGCGCCCAGGAATATCTCGCCGCGGTGGAAGCCGAGCTCGACGAGAAGCGGATCGCGCTCGGCGTCGAGGACGCATTGCGCGAGGTCGAAGGCGTCACCACATCCATGATGGTGGCGCTCGGCGAGAACGACGTGAAGAGCGTCGAGGACCTTGCCGGCTGCGCGACCGACGACCTGGTCGGCTGGACCGAGCGCAAGGATGGCGAGACCACCCGCCATTCCGGCTATCTCGACGGGTTCGACCTCTCCCGCCAGGACGCCGAGGCGATCATCATGGCCGCGCGCGTCAAGGCGGGCTGGATCGAGGCTCCGGCCCCGATCGAGGAGCCCGAAGCCGACAGCGAGGCGGCCGAGGCGTAAGCCTAAGGCCGGCACGATGAAACGGCCGGAAACGGCGCGGTCCGCGCGCAAGGACGGCCCCGAGCGCAGCTGCGTCGTGACCCGGACGGTCAAGGCGCCGGACGACCTGATCCGCTTCGTGGTCGGGCCCGAGGGCGTGCTGACGCCGGATCTGCGCCGCAAGCTTCCGGGCCGCGGCGTCTGGACCAGCCTCAGCGCGGCGACTGTCGCGGAGGCGGTGAAGCGCAAGGCCTTCGAGCGTTCGCTCAAGACCAAGGTCGTCGTACCGCCCGAGCTGGCGGCGATGATCGATGCGCTGATGCGGCGCGATGCGATCCAGGCGCTGGCCATGGCGAACAAGGCGGGGCTGGTCTCGTCGGGCTTCGCTAAGGTCGAGGCGATGATCGCCTCGGGACGGCTCGCGGCCGTGATCGAGGCCAGCGACGGCGCCGAGGACGGCCGCCGCAAGATCGGCCAGGCCCTGAGGCGAGCAGCAGCGGCGCGGGCCGAGGCCGGGCTGAAGCCGCGCGAGGTGCCGGTTGCCGCGGAATTCGCGGCCGCCGATTTGGAATTGGCGTTGGGGCGGGCACATGTGATACATGCGGCCCTTGCTCCGGGACCGGCGGCCGAGGGTTTCCTCTCCCGCTGGCGTCGGCTCGTCCGCTACCGGACGGGCGATGCCGGTGCAGTGGGCCCGGAAAGCCCGGCGGATTTCGACGAAACAGACGAACAGACGACCGAACCGGCAGGACCGAAAGCGGAATGAGCGATACCAAGACCCCGGGCGACAAGACCTTGACCGTCAGCCCCCCGAAGACCCTGACGCTGAAGCGTCCTGTCGAGCAGAGCACTGTTCGGCAGAGCTTCTCGCATGGGCGCTCGAAGCAGGTCGTCGTCGAGGTCAAGCGGCGCGTCAGCGGACCGGAGCCCAAGGAGGCGCCGGTCGCGCGTGCGCCGCAGCCGGCCGTTCAGCCGAACCCCGCCCCGCGGCCGGTGCCGCAGGCCGCTCCGGCCACGCCACGCCCGACCGGCGGCATGCTGCTGCGCACGCTCTCCGACGACGAGAAGGATGCGCGCCAGCGCGCCCTCGCCGATTCCCGCTCGCGTGAGGCCGAAGACCGCCTGCGCGCCGAGGAGGAGGCACGCCAGCGCGCCCAGCGCGAGGCCCGCGAGCGCGAGGAACGCGAAAGCGCCGCCCGCCGCCAGCGCGAGGAAGAGGACCGCCGTCGCCAGGAGGAAGAGCTGAAGCGCCGCGCCGACAGCGCCGTGCGCCAGCGCCTGAGCGATGAGCCGCAGCCGCCGCGCGATTTCGCGCCTGCGCCCTCGGCCCCGTCCGCACCCTATTCCCCGACGCCGCGACCGGCTCCGCGCGATATCGGCGCCCGCCCGCCGCGACTCGATTCCCGGCCCCCGCGCCTGGATACGCCGCGTCCGCCGCGCGCCGCCGACCCTTCGGCCGGCGCCGAGCCGGCCGTGGTGCGTCCGGCCCGCCAGGCCCCGACGCCTTCGGTACGCCGCAGCGATGACGGCGAGGCGCGTCCCGCCTTCCGCCGTCCGGGCGGGGCTCCCGGCGCCGCCAATCGCGGCGCGCCGACACCGGCTCCCAAGACCCCGCGCGTCGGCGACAAGCCGCGCGGCCGCCTGACGCTCTCGACCGCAACCGGCGGCGACGACGAGCGCACGCGCTCGGTCGCGGCCTTCCGCCGTCGCGTTCAGCGCATGACCGGGCACCGGGCCTCCGACGTGCAGAAAGAGCGCGTCATGCGCGAGGTGACGATCCCGGAGACGATCACCATCCAGGAACTCGCCAACCGCATGACCGAGCGGGGCGTCGACGTCATCCGCCTGCTGATGAAGCAGGGCGCGATGCACAAGATCACCGACGTGATCGACGCCGACACGGCCCAGCTCGTCGCCGAGGAAATGGGCCACACCGTCAAGCGCGTCGCCGAATCCGACGTCGAGGAAGGCCTGTTCGACACGCCGGACACCGACGAGACCCTGGCGCCGCGGCCGCCGGTCGTGACGATCATGGGCCATGTCGACCACGGCAAGACCTCGCTGCTCGACGCGATCCGCCAGACCCATGTCGTCTCCGGCGAGGCGGGCGGCATCACCCAGCATATCGGCGCCTATCAGGTGACGACGCCTTCGGGCTCGAAGGTGACCTTCATCGACACGCCCGGCCACGCCGCCTTCACGGCGATGCGCGCCCGCGGCGCCAAGGTGACGGACGTCGTCGTGCTCGTGGTCGCGGCCGATGACGGCGTGATGCCGCAGACGGTCGAGGCCATCAACCACGCCAAGGCGGCCAAGGTGCCGCTGATCGTGGCGATCAACAAGATCGACAAGTCCGACGCCAATCCGGACCGGGTCCGCTCCGAGCTGCTGCAATACGAGATCCAGGTCGAGTCGCTCGGCGGCGAGACGCTGGAAATCGAGGTTTCGGCCAAGACCGGCAAGAATCTCGACAAGCTGCTCGAGGCGATCGCGCTCCAGGCCGAACTGCTCGATCTCAAGGCCAATCCCGATCGCGCCGCCGAAGGCACCGTGATCGAGGCCAAGCTCGACCGCGGCCGTGGCCCGGTCGCGACGGTGCTCGTCCAGCGCGGCACGCTGCGCACCGGCGACATCGTCGTCGCCGGCGCCGAATGGGGCCGCGTGCGCGCCCTGATCGGCGACACGGGCGCCCAGATCAAGGAAGCGCCGCCGTCGCTGCCGGTCGAGGTGCTCGGCTTCAACGGCACGCCCGAGGCCGGCGACCGCGTCGCGGTGGTCGAATCCGAGGCGCGCGCCCGCGAGATCACCGATTACCGCGAGCGCCAGAAGCGCGACCGCCTGGCGGCGCGCGGCGCCGGCTCCGGCGCCGGCCGCTCGCTGGCCGAGATGATGCGCGAGCTCAAGGAAGGCGCCGGCCGCAAGGAGTTCCCGCTCGTCGTCAAGGGCGACGTGCAGGGCTCGGTCGAGGCCATCGTCGGCTCGCTCGAGAAGGTCGGCAACGAGGAGGTCCGCGCCCGCGTGCTGCAATCGGGCGTCGGCGCCATCACCGAATCCGACGTGACGCTGGCCCAGGCCTCGGGCGCGGTGGTGATCGGCTTCAACGTGCGCGCCCACAAGGAAGCGCGCGAGGCGGCCGAACGGGCCGGCGTCGAGATCCGCTATTACAGCATCATCTACAACCTGATGGATGACGTGAAGGATGCGATGTCGGGCCTGCTGGCCCCGACCCTGCGCGAGACCATGCTCGGCAACGCGCAGATCCTCGAGATCTTCAACGTCTCGAAGGTCGGCAAGATCGCCGGCTGCCGCGTCACCGACGGCACGATCGAGCGCGGTGCCAATGTCCGCCTGATCCGCGACGGCGTCGTGGTGCACGAGGGCAAGCTCGCCCAGCTCAAGCGCTTCAAGGACGACGCCAAAGAAGTGGTCGCCGGCCAGGAATGCGGCATGTCCTTCGAGAACTACCAGGACATGCGCCAGGGCGACGTGATCGAGTGCTTCCGCGTCGAGGAGATCAAGCGGACGCTGTGAGCGGCCTCTAGGGTCATTCCGGGGCTTCGCGCCAGCGAAGAGCCCGGAGCCCATAGCCTCCGACCCCGTATTGGAATAGCGGCACCGTTTCCGCCGTTCCTGAACCATCCGTGTTTATGGGTTCCGGGCTCGGCGCTCCGCGCCGTCCCGGAATGACCAGAGAACCGTCCATCCGGTCCGATCCCGGAGAACGAGAACCATGGCCAAACCTGCAAAACCGTCCGGCCCCTCCCAGCGGCAGCTGCGTGTCGGCGAGCTGATCCGCCACGCGCTCGCCGAGATGCTGGCGCGCGGCGACATCCATGACGACGTGCTGGCGAAGCATGTCATCACCGTGCCGGAGGTGCGCCTCTCGCCCGACCTCAAGCTCGCGACCTGCTACATCATGCCGCTGGGCGGCGAAGACGTGAAACCGGTGCTGAAGGCACTGACCGGCCACAAGCGCTATATCCGCGGCGAGATCGCCCATCGCGTGAATCTGAAATACGCCCCGGATGTCCGCTTCCTGCACGACGAGAGCTTCGCCGAGGCGGAGCGCATCGACGCCCTGCTCTATTCCGAGAAGGTGCGCCGGGACATCGTGAAACAGCCGCTGCGGATCCAGCAGGACGACGAGACCGATGACTGAGGCCACAGCGCCCACGGGACCCGAGCCGCAGCCGCGCCCGAAGAAGCGCGACGTGCATGGCTGGGTGGTGCTCGACAAGCCGGTCGGCATGACCTCGACCCATGCCGTCAGCGTGGTCAAGCGCGCGCTCGGCGCCAAGAAGGCCGGCCATGCCGGCACGCTCGACCCGCTCGCCTCCGGCCTCTTGCCGATCGCGCTCGGCGAGGCGACCAAGACCGTTCCCTTCGTCATGGACGGGCGAAAAGCCTATCAGTTCACCGTCGCCTGGGGCTCGCAGACCGAGACCGACGACACCGAGGGCGGCGTGATCGCGACCTCCGAGCTGCGGCCCGCGGAAGCCGCCATCGCGGCGCTGCTGCCGCGCTTCACCGGCACGATCCTGCAGACGCCGCCGAAATTCTCGGCGATCAAGATCGCCGGCGAGCGGGCCTATGATCTCGCCCGCGACGGCGAGGAGGTCGTGCTCGAGCCGCGCCCGGTCGAGATCGACGCGCTCCGGGTCGTCAGCCATGACGGCGCGACGACGACCTTCGAGGCCGAATGCGGCAAGGGCACCTATGTCCGCGCCATCGCGCGCGATCTCGGCATCGCGCTCGGCTGCCTCGGCCATGTCGCGCATTTGCGCCGCACCCGCGTCGGCCCGTTCACAGTGGCGGAGGCGACGACGGTCGAGAGCCTGCGCGCCAGCCCCGAAGCGGCCGAGGCGGCGCTGCGGCCGGTCGCGGCGGCGCTCGGGCTGATCCCCGAGATCATCGTCCATCGCGACGCGGCGCTGCGCCTGAAGCGCGGGCAGAGCGCGCTGCTGCGCGGGCGCGATGCGCCGATCGAGGCTGAAGCCGTCTATGCGACGAGCGGCGGCGTGCTGATCGCCACCGGCTCGGTGACGAATGGCGAGCTGGTGCCACACCGCGTCTTCAACCTGTAGTAGTCGTTCGGGCGAAAACCTTCGCTTTTGAGTAGTTTAAGTGAATTTTAGCCGTCTTCGCCGAAGGTGAGGCATGCGCTCTCCGCGCACCCCCTATCGAGCGAGCGCATCATGAAACTCTTGGCCCGCTTCCGCCCTTCCGTAGCGACACGCCTGGCCATTGCGGGAGCCCTGATCATCGGGCTGGCGGTCGCCGCCTCGGTGCTGCTTTCGATCCGCGCCGCCGATATGGCGATGCGCGAGCGTGCCCAGGCGAGCCTCACCACCAATATCAACCTCTTGCGGGACATCGTGGCGGCGAAGGGTGCACCGAAGCTCGACGGCGACAAGCTCTATTTCGGCACGGAGCTGATCAACGGCAACTTTGCCGCCGTCGACAAGGTCAAGGCGCTCTCGGGCGGGACGGCGACGGTGTTCATGGGCGACACACGCGTCTCGACCAATGTCCAGAAGCCGGACGGATCGCGGGCGGTGGGCACCAAGCTCGCGCCGGGCGCCGCTTTTGACGCGGTGTTCAAGGAGCGCAAGACCTATTCGGGCGAGGCCGACATCCTCGGTATCCCCTATTTCACCATTTATGAGCCGATCATCCAGCCGTCGGACAACAAGGTCATCGGCGTGCTCTATGTCGGGGTCAAGCAGGGCGATTTCCTCTCGGTGATCGGCGAGATGATCACCGGCAACGCCCTCGCCGGCGCCGCCATCGCCATTCTCGGAGGCCTTGCGCTGCTGCTGCTGGTGCGCCGGATGATCAGGCCGCTGCGCGATCTGAAGGACGCCACGCACCGCCTGGCGCAGGGCGACCTCGACACGGCGCTGCCAGCGATCCGCAGCGGCGACGAGATCGCGGAGATGGGCGCGGCCGTCGCGGTACTGCGCGAGGCAGCCCTCGCGAAGGCCCGGCTCGAGACCGAGGCTGCCCGGCAGAACGAGATGATGGACGAGGCGCGCCATGCGACCGAAGCCGAGCGCAGCGCCGCGGCGGCGCGCCAGAGCGAGCTCGCGCGCGAGCTGGAGCGTGTCGTCGAGGAGCTCGGGACGGGCCTATCGGAGCTGGCGCAGGGCAACCTGACCCATCGCCTGAGCGGCGAGGTGCCGCCGGCCTATGAAAAACTCTTCACCGATTTCAACGAAACCGTCTCGCGTCTGTCGTCGACGGTTCGGACGATCCAGGTGACGGCGGGCGATGTCGGGTTGGCCTCGCGCGAGATCAACACGGGCGCCGACGATCTCTCGAAGCGCACCGAGGACCA